>Ga0209317_1000010_pt1 | contig 288397 bp, 255 predicted proteins | sample RifGroB2_FD_183994 | JGI IMG/M metagenome (GOLD analysis project Ga0209317, IMG submission 183994) | Soil microbial communities from Rifle, Colorado, USA - Groundwater B2 (SPAdes) (version 2) | ecosystem: Environmental > Terrestrial > Soil > Unclassified | place: Rifle, Colorado | collected...
GCGCCAGCCTTACAAGCTGGATGTCACAGGTTCGATCCCTGTTTCGCCCACCATTATATTATGCAGCCGTAAAGTCCGAGTCACAGTTTAGCAGTACACCGCTGGAGCAAATACCAAGCCGTACGGTATACCCAGCAGGTTCCAGTTAGGGGTTGTAGCTCAGTCGGTTAGAGTGCTAGCCTGTCACGCTAGAAGTCGCGGGTTCGAGCCCCGTCAACCCCGCCATTGAAAAGGAAAGGCCGCTTATGCGGCCTTTCCTTTTTGTGTTTGCCCAGCGTAGCGGGCAAACACAGCCTGCTGCAAGAAGCAGGCGTCGCCCCGACCAGGGGGAAGACAATCCGATTCGTAAGGGCGCTGCTGGTAACGGCAGGGCATCTGATTCAACATCGAATGATGTCCTAGATGCAGGCCGAGGATGTGAAGTGGATAGTAATTTGAAAAAAAATCCTGCCGCTGGTGTTCACTTAATAATAATGTGTTAATCTATGGCTGTCTCTCTGAAAAGGGGAGGCAATCCCAGCACTGGAGTCTGAAAAAATCACAGAGTATTTGTAGCACACTAGCGCCATTCCTGTCCCTGTCCACCAAATAAAACAGCAGAGGTACAGGATATTGGCTATGACATCTGCACATGACACTCGGCACTTGACCTCACTGCTTCCCTGTCTGCCTATACCATCGGCAAATGTCACAGTGATGTTGCCCCTGTATTATTTGCATTTGCTCCAAAACTACGAGCTTCCTTTCTTTGACAGATTCAATGGTACCCCCGCCACTTTTCGTATCATCAAGATGAGTTTTGACTGTTCAACAAATGCTCAAGCCTCGACTGTAGCACGCTCTCTAAGGCAACAACTCAATTTGATCATGCTTACACTAGAAATGGGCCGAGGTGTATGCGATGGCCTCCAATTCAACGCCAGCGTTGAATCTGCCCGCAGCATCAATTTGGGGTGACTCATGCTCAGGATTCTGAAGATCGTGATTGCTGTGTGTGTCGTCACCGGTTGCGCTGCACCTGGGCAAACGGCAAAACTTGAAACGCAAGCCATCAAGAAAGAGGTGCAGGGCTTCAAGAAGGAGGCGCTCACGCTCTTCATCAAGGCCGACCCGGAGTTGAACCGGTTCGAGGGCAACTCCCACACGCTGTTTCTATGTCTATACCAGTTGAACGATCCGAACGGCTTTTACCAACTCGCGCAGGAAAAGAACAGTCTGCCTAAACTGATGGAATGCAACCGTTTCGATGCGACTGTCGCTAACGCCAAGAGATTCGTGGTGCAGCCGGGGCAAGAATTGAAAGATGTTCGCGATATGGCGGAAGGTGTCCGCTATATCGGCATTGCTACTGGGTATTACGGATTTGGCAACGAGAAGGTGACGGAGCTCTTACCGCTCACGCTGCCAGCAGGGCGGATAAGTGAGCCGTCTGGAAATACAGGGAGCATTGTCCAGATCGAGTTGGGCCCCTGCCAAATAAGCAGCGTAAGGGTGAAATGATGGAACTTCAACGACCGGTCTTCTGGCATCAGGGAATGTTTTTGCAGCCGCAGCATTTTCAACTGGCGGACCGAAGCGTCCAGTCCCTGCTCATTCCTTACCAGAGCTATTTGGCACCTCATTTCTGGGGCGTTTACCAAATGACTATTCAAGTTGCAGCTCTTGGCACCCGGTCTTTTGAGCTGTCCGGGGGGAGCTTCCTCTTTCCCGACGGTACACATGTAACCCTGCCGGGGACCTCGCTCATAGAGCCCCGCTCCTTCGAAGAGGGGTGGGTGGTCGCCAGCAAGCCTTTCACTGTCTACCTGGGGCTCAAAAAATGGAACAATGCCGCCGAAAACGTCACAGCCATCGATAATGCAGATCCGCTTTTCAGGGTGACCACACGTTACACCGTGCCAGCGGACAGTGAGCCTTGCGTCGACCTGCACCTGGGCGGTCCGCAGGGAGAGGTGAAGCGACTGAGTTACCTGCTGAAAATTTTTTGGGAGACGGAGGTCGATCTGGTCGCCGACTACCTGCTCATTCCGATAGCCCAACTGGAAAGGACCAGGGACGGCGTCGAGCTTTCCCGGCGCTTCATCCCCCCCTGTCTCACCATCGGGGGTTCCAGCTCGCTTCTGGCCCTGGTGAGGGAGATTCGGGACGAACTCGCCGCGCGCTGCCGCCAACTCGAAGGGTACAAGCGTGAAAGAGGGGTGCAGACGGCGGATTTCGGCTCTCGTGATGTCGTGTATCTCCTGGCCTTGAGGACCCTGAACCGTTATGTGCCTAAACTCTTTCACTGCATCGATGCCAGGGTGCACCCCTGGCAAATTTACGGAATTCTGAGAGAGCTTGTTGGCGAATTGTCGAGCTTTTCGGAAACCGTCACGGTGCTGGGAGAGTCTGTAGCTGACGGTACTCAGCTCATTCCTGACTACGACCACCTAAAGCTTGGCGAATGCTTCAGACTCGCTCATAAGCTGATCCTGAAGCTTTTGGGAGAGATCACTGCGGGACCCGAATACGTGCTACCGCTTAGCTACGATGGTGACTATTTCATCTCGGAGATGAAGCCGGCACATTTCGAGAGCGGCAACCGTTTCTATCTGGTGCTTAAGACGGACCATGACCCGAAGGGGATATCCTGCTCCTTGTCGAACATGGCCAAGCTGAGCTCACGGGAGAGGCTGCCGCTGCTGATCGAACGGGCGCTTCCGGGCATTGGCCTTGCACATCTGCCTGATCCGCCACAGGAGCTGCCGCGCCTGGCGTTCTCCACTTATTTCAGCATCGACAGCCGCTCTCAGCAGTGGGAACTCGTTCAGAAGGGAAACAACATCGCCCTTTACTGGGATGAGGCTCCGAACGACCTGGTGGTCGAGCTTATGATCGTGGAAAGGGCCTAGGACAAACTGCACTCCGGCAAAGGATCTCTACATGCGTCTCATCGACTGTTTCATAGAATCAATCGCTTATGTTGTCCGCTTTCGCAGCGAGGTTGCACTTAATCAGCCGGACTTCGAAGAGGTGAAGGCCGAAATACGGCTTCTGCTTTCGCAGTCGGAAATAAAGTGCCGCCAAGGGGCGCTAAACTCCGCGGACTTTGACCAGGCCCGCTTCGTGGTCTGCGCCTGGATCGATGAGGCGCTGCTTGTCTCCAGCTGGAGCCAGAAGCAGCTCTGGCAGCGCGAACAACTGCAGCGGCTTTACTACAACACGACTGACGCAGGGGTGGAGGTGTTTGATCGCCTGCATGACCTGGGGTACCAGCAGTGCGAGGTACGTGAGGTGTATTACTTCTGCCTCTCCCTCGGGTTCAAGGGGCGCTTCATCCAGCCGGGAGACGAATTCATGCTCGATCAGCTGATTGCGTCCAACCTGGAGATACTCACCTCAAACCCGGCGGGCATAGCGTCCCTTGAAACAGCCGAGCTTTTCCCCGACGCTTTCGCACGCCTGCAAGGGACGGCGGCCAGTTTCGCCCCCTCCCGGCTATCAAAAGTGACGGTGATGGCACTTGCCGGGCCCGTCGCCCTGTTTTCAGTTTTGTACCTCATCTACCGTTTTGCCCTGGACAGTATCGCCGGCAAACTATTGTAGGAGAGGAGGGGGCGCTTGCATAAATCTCTGGCCAATTTCTTCAGATACATCCTCATCTGCGCGATGGTGATCCTCGTTTTGCTGGTGCTGGGACGATTCGTCCAGATGATGAACTGGCCCTGGTGGGTAGGCGGTTTTCTTTTGCTTATTCTGCTTGGCGTTTGGGCAGGGACGGCATTCGTCAGAAAACTCATCCTCAGGCGCCGTGAGCAGCATTTCGTGCTGCAGGTGACAAAACGGGACGATGACCAGCTTAAAGAGCTCGTGAATCAGGAGCCGCACTCGCGGAGGGACCTGCAGGACCGCTGGAAGGGGGCGTTAGAGGCGCTCCGTCAGTCGGACTTGAAGAAACAGGGCAATCCGCTCTATGTACTCCCCTGGTACCTCGTCATGGGGGAGAGCGGATCGGGTAAGACCACGGCCATAAAAAGCGCACGGCTCTTCTCCCCATTCGCCGAACTGCACGAGCCGGGTCCCTTGTCCGGGACCCGAAACTGCGACTGGTGTTTCTCGGATCAGGCAATTCTGATCGATACGGCAGGCAGGTATGCCATGCCGACCGATCCGGAAACGGACAACAACGAGTGGCAGGAGTTCCTCTCGCTGCTGGTGAAATACCGGAAGAGGGAACCGATCCACGGTCTGGTGGTGACGATTGCCGCAGACAAGCTGGTAAAAGGCTCGCCGCAGGAGCTGGAAAACGACGGACGGCAGCTGCGCTTAAGAATCGACCAGCTGATACGCGTGCTCGGGTTCAAGTTTCCGGTCTACCTCCTGGTAACGAAGCTGGACCTGATTGAGGGGATGACCCAATTCAGCAACCGGCTGCCTCAGAAGAGCCTGGACCAGGCGATGGGGATGGTGAACGATGAAATGTCGACGGATGTCCAGGGATTTCTGGAGCGCTCCACGGCGAGCGTAGCGGATCGATTGAGAAACCTGCGCATTCTCCTGCTACACCGGCCGGAGAACAGTCCGGTGTCTGCGGGGCTGCTACTTTTCCCCGAGCAGGTGCAGCTCTTAAAACCTGGTCTGGAATCCTTCGTGCGGGGAGCCTTCCAGCAAAACCGCTATCAGGACACTCCGCTTTTGCGCGGCATCTACCTTGGCAGCGGCCGTCAGCAGTTGACCCCGTGCACGGATCGCAACGGTAACCCCGAGAAAGCCGGCCTGAATGAGGTTCTGGGCGGCACGAGCCGCGGGCTGTTCCTGCATGACTTCTTCGAGAAGGTCCTGCCTGGCGACCGGGGGATGCTGACACCGGCCACGCGGGCGATGCAGTGGAACAAATTCACCAGAAATATCGGGCTCACCTCCTGGGTTCTGATCGGCACAGCGCTTTGCGGACTGCTTAGTTACTCTTTCATCATGAACATGGCGGCCATAAGGGAGGCCTCGGCAGTGATCGCCAGAATCCCAGATTTGAACGGTGACACCGCTGCCGATCTGGCCTCCATGGACCGCTTCCGCCTGATGATCGTGAACGTGGAAAAGCAGAACCTGAACTGGTGGCTCCCACGTTTCGGCCTGAACCAGAGCAGACAGGCCGAGTTGGCGCTGAAGACGCGTTACTGCAGGCTGTTCCATGACCGCTTCCTGGCTCTCTTCGACCGGGACATGGCTACGGCGGTGGCCGGGTTCTCCGCCTCTACCCGTGATGATGTCTCCGGCCGCTACCTCGTTCACCTGAGCCGGCGCATTAACCTCATGGAGGCGGGATTGGACGGCGCCGGAATCGATACGCTCAGGTGGAAACCGCTTCCCTCTTACTTTAAATCCACGCTTCCTGAAGAGGCCGATAAGGACACGACCAGGAGATTCGGCGATATCTACCTGGACTACCTTGTCTGGCGGGCTGATCGCAGCGAGATCAGCAAGGAGGTGCAGGTGCTGAAAAACCTGCTGAAGCAGGTAGTGGCTGTCAAGGGGGTAGGTCTCGCCTGGTTGCTTGACTTCGCCAATCAAGAGGCGGCTGGCTCCGGCATTATCCTGCGATCGTTCTGGGGAGGTTCGCGCCAGCTTCCAGCGGAGCCGATCATCGAGCCTGCCTTCACCGGGAAGGGGAAGGTGCAGGTGACGGCACTTTTGAACGACCTCTGCGCCGCCTATCCAGGCGCTGGTTTGCAAAGGGAGAAGGTAAAGCTGGAATCGGAGTATCGAGACCGTTGTTTTGCGGCCTGGCAAAGGTTTGCTGCCAGCTTTGCAAAAGGCGAGGAGCGGCTGGTCGGCGCCAGGGAGTGGCGAGACGCCGCCGCGGTCATGGCGACCGAACGTGGTCCCTATGCCGCATTTATGAGGAGGGCTGTAGTTGAACTGGAGCCATTTGGCATCGCGGACCGCCTACCGCCCTGGCTCTCGCAGCTCTACCAGTACCAGGCTTGGCAGGCGACTGGCACTTCGGCGGGTGTTGTTGCCTCAGCCGTGGGGCAGGGGAAAACAATCGCCCAGAAGCTTGGCAAAGTGGCCGGCAAAGATCTGGGCGCGGTTGCCGGCGTATCCTCAACCAATCTGGTTCAGGAGTACCTGGTCGCCCTGGAGCAGATGGCACCGGTTGCCGGGAACAGAGCCCTCGCGCACCAGATGGCGCAACAAGCCTTTAGCGAGGACCCTGCAGTCAGCAAGTCGCCTTTGTACCTGGCGGCCGATGCGGCCCAGAGACTGAACGGGGTTCTGAGCCAGGGCCGGACTGACCAGATATTTTCCCGGCTCATCTCCGGCCCGATTGCCTTCTACGGCAGTTTCGTCAGGATGGAGACAGCTTGCTCGCTGCAAAAGCAGTGGGAAGAGCATGTGCTAAAGGAGGTGCAGGGCATCAGCGATTCACAGACCCTGCAGTACCTGCTGGAAAGGGAAGGGCCAGTGTGGAAATTCGTCAGTGACTTCGCCGATCCGTTCCTCGGCTGGAACCCGGGGCGCGGTTACCACTCGAAATCAGCGCTGGGGGGGGCGATTGCTTTCAACCCCGGCTTCTACTCCTTTCTCGCCAAAGGCGCCAAGGTCAAAACCGCCGTAGCTGCGGCTGCCAGGCAGAGTTACTACGTGACCTTCAAGGGGCTTCCAACCGACGCGAACAGCGAGGCGCGCATCAAGCCGCAGAGTACACGTCTGGAACTGCAGTGCGCAACAGGATCGCAGGTGATCGACAACCTGAACTATCCCGTCAGCAAGACCTTCGTCTGGTCGCCCGACTCCTGCAGCGACGTGTTATTTCAGGTCGACATGGGGGAGGTCATTCTCACCAAAAAGTATCCTGGCCCACAGGGATTTCCTGATTTTCTAAAGGATTTCCCGGGCGGCAGGCGGACCTTTCTGCCGCAGCAATTCCCGATGGAAAAGCAGGCCCTGGAAAGGATGGGGATCGGTTATATCCGTGCCAACTACCAGCTTTCCGGTGGCCGCGATATCCCGTCCGGCAGGTCCAAATCGCTTCCCGGGCAGATCCCGTTGAAAATAGCCGAGTGCTGGGATTAAGCAGACTCTGCCGCACTGGTGCTAGCCGATTAGCTTCAGCCGTAGTCTCTCAGGGGGGTGCATGAATAAAACCATTGCTGTCGAACAACTGCTTGCAGCGATTTCCGAAGCCAGTCCCTCAGGGGAGGACCTTCGATATACACCCCTTTATGAGGACCTAAAGGAGGCCCGCCGGTCGGAGGATGCCTTGGCGCTTGGGGATTGGCAGCGTGCCGTAAAAAGCTCCGATTGGGACCGTGTCATCGCACTTTCGGTCGCGTCTCTATCAGAGAGGACCAAGGACTTGCAGATAGCTGCCTGGCTCAGCGAGGCACTGACGGCGGCCGAGGGCTTTCAGGGGCTGGGTATTGGACTAGAACTGCTGACAGGTCTTCTGGAGCGGTTCTGGGACGGCGTCCATCCTGTGATTGAGGAGGGGGATCTTGAAGGACGCGCCGCTATCTTTGAGTTTTTGAACGAGAAGCTGTCTCTATACCTAAAGCAGGTGCCTCTGACCAACCCGCGGAATACTCCCGGTTACTCGTGGATCCATTGGCAGGAGTCGCGCGCGGTCGGTTCCGAGGCTGACACAAAGAACAGCTGCGGGGAGGTCGATGCTGAGAAAAAGAAGCTGCGAGAAGAACGTGTTGCGGAAGGTGGGCTTTGCGTGGAGGCTTTCGATGCCGCGGTCGCCTGGTCGGATTGCTCCTTCTCGCAGGCGCTTCTGGCAAGCGTGAAGCATTGCGAGCAGGCATTCGAAGTGCTGGACGCGGTGGTCGATGAGAAATTCGGCAGGAACGCACCGCGACTAGCCGAACTGGGTGCTGCGATCAAGGAGTGCTTGCGTCTGGTGAAGAGGATGTATCCAGATCAAGAGGTTACTGTGGATAGTCCGGTTGAGTCTAGGGAAAGGCAGGCAGTATGCGCCGGCAGCGCTGTTGTTTCATCGACGGGTTCTTGGCGGGATCTGACGCACCAGTCTGACCAGCCGGACCAGTACAGGGCGCCCCCTTTAGCGGGCCCGGCCGCGGCTGGCAGCGAGATCACGGTTTGGGGAGAGGCCCTAAGCGTCCTGGAGGCGGGCCGTTTTAAGGACGCACTCGGCATGCTGCTTTTCGCTTGCAATAGTTCAGGGTCTGCACGTGACAGGAACCGTTTACGGTTACTCATGGTGAAACTCTGCCTGAAGGCAGGCAGACGCGATCTGGCCAGGCCGATCGTCGAGGAGTTGCATGGCATGATCGAGGAACTTCGCCTGGAGCGGTGGGAGTCGCCGCTTTGGATAGCCGAGGTGCTGGAGGCTTATTATCAATGCCTCCAGGCGGATGAGACTTCGGACGACGACCTTGGCAGGTCACGTGAGTTGTTCCGGCGTATCTGCGCATTTGACGTAACCAAGGCAATACCGTACCGGTTCTGACCTTTCACTAAGGAGGAAAAACCATGACAAAGTCGGAAAGCTTGCAGCACAAGCTGGACAGGGTGAGGGCGCCGCGGGTCCAGATTTCCTACGACGTCGAGACCGGCGATCAGCTCGAGAGGAAGGAGATTCCTTTCGTGGTGGGTGCACTTGCCGACCTGTCGGGAAAGCCGGAGGATCCTCTGCCCAGGCTGAAGGACCGTAAGTTTGTGGAGATCGACCGGGACAATTTCGACTGCGTTCTTGATGCTATGAAGCCGAGAGTGGTCTTCAACGTCGATAACAAGCTGGCAGCGGACGGCAGCCAACTCCGGGTCGAGTTGCGCTTCCAGACTCTGGGAGACTTCCACCCGGAGAGTATTGTCCAGCAGGTAGAGCCGCTTAGAGAACTGGTTGAGACGCGGCGAAAGCTTTCTGAGCTTCTTAATAAACTGGACGGTAACGACCGGTTCGGAGAGTTACTACAGGAGGTGATCGCCAGCAGTGGTTCCCTGAAACAGCTCGGCATTGAGCTGGGCGTTGTCAAATCACCCGACCAGGAAAGCGCAGAATAAAGGGGGAGATCATGGGAGAGCAGGAGCAACAAGCAGAGCTTCATCTCGCAGAAGCTCTGACCGAGGTCGGATTGCTGGACAAGATCATCAACGACGGGTGCATCGCCAGGGACGACCTTCAAAAACTGTTCGCGAGGGAGCTGATCGGCGAGTTGGTAAAACAGATCCTGGTTGATGAGGTCGTCGTGTCGAAGGACATGGAGCAGATGATCCAGTGCAGGATCGCGCAGATCGACGGGGTGATCTCCAGCCAGCTGAACGAGATCATGCATCATCCTGACCTTCAGAAACTCGAGGCGTCCTGGCGGGGCCTGTCCTATCTGGTGAACCAGACAGAAACCGGCACCAACCTGAAAATCAGGGTCATGAACGTCTCCAAGCAGGATCTTTTGAAGGACATGGAAAAGGCGTCAGAGTTTGATCAATCAGCTCTCTTTAAAAAGATTTATGAGGAGGAGTTCGGGACTTATGGCGGTGCTTCCTATGGTTGTCTCTTGGGCGACTTCGAATTTGGCAACACCGCCAAGGACCTGTCGCTTCTGGAGAAGATGTCGCAGGTGGCGGCATCCGCGCACGCCCCGCTGATAACGTCGGCATCTGCAGGCCTCTTCAATCTGGAGAGTTTTACCGAGCTCGACAATCCAAGAGATCTGGCGAAAATCTTTAAAGGTGTCGAATACGCCAAATGGAAATCTTTCCGGGAGTCGGAGGATTCTCGTTATGTGGCCCTTTGTCTGCCGCATATCCTGATGAGGCTTCCCTACGGGCAGGGAGCGGTCCCGGTTGAGTCCTTCAATTTTGAGGAGGAGGTCGACGGTACCGATCACGGCAAGTATCTCTGGGGCAATGCGGCCTATGGTCTGACAGGGAGGATAACCGATGCCTTTGCCAGGTACGGCTGGACCGCGGCCATCAGGGGCGTAGAAGGTGGAGGCCTGGTTCCCGGGCTTCCCGTTCACACCTTCACCACCGAGGAAGGGGAGCTTGCGCTTAAGTGCCCGACCGAGATCGCCGTCACAGATCGCAGGGAAAAAGAGCTGTCGGATCTGGGTTTTGTCTCACTTGTCCACTGCAAGGGGACCGACAATGCGGCATTTTTCAGTGTACAGACGGCCAACAAGCCGAAGGTGTACGAAAGCGACGCGGCCAATGCCAACGCGCGGCTCTCATCCCAGTTGCAGTACATTCTCGCCGTCTCCCGGTTTGCCCATTATCTGAAGGCGATAATGCGTGACAAAGTCGGGAGTTTCGACACCAGGAGAAACGTGGAGGATTATCTCAATCGCTGGGTCAGTAACTACGTCCTTCTTGACGATGACGCGGGGCAGGAGATGAAGTCACGTTTTCCGCTTAGAGACGCGCGGGTCGAGGTCTTCGAACAGCCCGGAAAGCCGGGGGTCTATCGGGCTGTCGCCTTTCTTAAGCCCCACTACCAGCTTGACGAACTTACCGTTTCCTTGAGGCTGGTGGCTAACCTGCCGTTGTCCACCAAGGGTTGACCATGGTAGCAACATAAAAAGGAGGTAACAACAAATGGCTTTCGACGCGTTTTTGAAGATTGACGGCATTGCCGGGGAGAGCACTGACGACAGGCATAAGGACTGGATTGAGCTCCTTTCCTACAACTACAGCGTGAGTCAGCGGCCGTCCGCTTCGGCGAGCACCTCCGGCGGGGCCTCGGCCGAGAGGGCCAGCTTCACCGATTTCACCGTCGTCAAGGCACTGGACAAGGCTTCTCCCAAACTATTCGAGGCCTGCGCCACCGGCAAGCACATCCCCAGTGTCACCGTGGAGCTGTGCCGGGCCGGCGGCGACAAGCTAAAGTACATGGAGTACAAGCTGACAAACGTCATCATCAGTTCGAACCGCCCGGGCGGCACCTCTCATGCCGGCGAGACGCTGCCGCTGGAAGAGGTGGCTTTCAACTTCGGCAAGATCGAACTGGTCTACACGCAGCAAAAACGGGCAGACGGTTCAGGCGGCGGGCAGGTGGCTGCCGGCTGGAACCTGGAAACCAACAAAAAGGTGTAAAGGGGCCGGGGTGGCACATGCGAAATCAGCCGGACCTACAGGCATCGATACTGGACAGGTTAATAGACCACGAGCCGGAGCTCTCGAGCGAAACAGGCCCGGGACGCTTTGCTGGTTACCATCAGGTGAGGGAGTCGGTGCGCCGGGATCTGGAGCACCTCCTAAACACGAGGAGGTGCATCCATCCGGTCCCCGAAGCGGACGCAGGGGTAAGGACCTCCGTCTTCAGCTACGGAGTCCGGGATTTCATTTCCCACAGCCCGCGCAGTCCCTCCTTAAGGCAGTCGCTCCGCCTGGAAATCGAAAGGATCCTGATCTTGTTCGAGCCGCGTCTGAAAAACGTTACCGTCCGGCTCGACACCCAGGCGAGTTGTCAGCGAAACCTTTGTTTCTGTATTACGGCCCTTCTGTACGCCGACCAGGTAATCGCTCCCATAACCTTTGATACAAGCTTTGACATCAACAGCGGAGCCTGCTTAATACTTCAAGTGAATTGACAGATGGACGATAATTTTCTCAGTTACTATGAAAGAGAGCTTACCTTCATCCGGGAAATGGGTCAGGAGTTCGCAAGGAAGTACCCAAAAATCGGCGGAAGGCTTCTGCTGGAACCCGACAAGTGCGAAGACCCGCATACGGAGAGGCTGATAGAGTCATTTGCCTTTCTGTGTGCGCGGATACACAGAAAAATTGACGATGATTTTCCGGAAATAACCCAGTCGTTATTGAACATTATATATCCGCACTACACAAACCCCATACCCTCCATGTCCCTGGTGAAGTTCTCGCCGATTATCAAGAACATACCTGACGAAGGGTACCTGATCAAGAAAGATACGCAGCTTTTCTCGAAACCGGTACTGGGTGTACCCTGCCAGTTCATGACCGTCTATCCTGTCACACTCCGGCCGGTCGAGGTGCTGAGTGCGTCTCTCTGTGAGCCAAAAAGGCTAATCAGGGGTGCCCAACAGGCGGTCCGTATCAGGTTGAAGCTGTCCAATAAGGGAGGCTTCTCAGCTTTCGCCGGCGACAGCCTGCGTTTTTTCCTGAACGGCCAGCACCAGCACGTTTTTCATCTGTATGAACTTCTGCTAAATAACCTCTGCCACATCGAGTGCGAATCGGCAGGCTCAGCCGTTGCTTCCGTACTGGCATTGGGTACTGACTGCCTGCGCCCGGTCGGCTTTGGCGAGCACGAGGGGCTTTTCCCTTACCCGAGCCATTCGTTCGCCGGCTACCGGCTGTTGTCGGAGTATTTCTGCTTTCCCGAAAAATTCCTCTTTTTTGAAATCTCAGGGTTGTCAACGCTCGACAAGGGAAATTTCGGCGCATTGGTGGATCTGCTCCTCTACCTTGACAAGCCGGCCAAGCAAACCCTCCCTGTCAGCGCTGACACCTTCTGTCTGCACGCCACGCCAGTCATAAACACCTTTAAGAAGATCGCCGAGCCGATCCGGATCGAGCACAGAAAGACCGAGTACCGGGTGCTTCCGGACCTAAGACGGATCGACGCGACGGAAGTGCTCAGCGTCGATAGAGTGACCGCCACGCCCGCGGGTGACTCAGCCCGGACAAGGGAGTATGAGCCGCTCTACTCGACCAGGCACAGCGGCGAGGAGCATGACACGTCGGGCGGCTATTGGCAGATGCAGCGCCGGCTGTCGGGAAGGAAGGGGGACAATGGTACCGATCTCTTCATCTCCTTCTGCGACTTGTCTGCGCGTCAGGTCGATCCGGTCGAGGAAACGGTGAGCGTTCGCGTCACCTGCTCCAACCGGGACCTTCCGGCGAAACTTCCTTTCGGAGACCCGAAAGGGGATTTTGAGACGGAGCTCGCTGCACCCGTCGAGGCGATCAGGTGTCTCACCAAGCCGACTGCGACCCTTCGCCCAGCTCTAGGAGGGGCGATCCAGTGGCGCCTTATATCCCATCTCTCCCTCAATTACCTTTCCTTGGTGGATGGTGGTGAGGATGCTCTGAAGGAGATACTGACGCTGTATGATTTCAGCAATTCGGCCGCAACCAGGCAGCAGATAAATGGCATCGTTTCCCTTAAGTCAAGCCATGTCACCAGGCGGATCGGCCCATCATTTTGCCGGGGATTGCAAGTGACCATTGAGTTTGACGATGACAAGTACGTCGGCACCGGTCTCTACCTGTTCGCCTTAGTGCTTGAACGGTTTCTTGGCCAGTACGTATCGGTGAACTCGTTCGTGCAGGTTGTGGCGAAGACTATCCAGAGCGCGCAGATCCTGAAAAAGTGGCCGCCGAGGAGCGGTAACCGAGTGATATTGTAAGCAAAATCAAATTGGACTGAATTTAATCTCAGGAGATAAAGCATGAGACTAAGTATAATAATCATCATAAGTATAATTTTTTATAGTTTTTCGTCGTTGAGTATAAATGCAGCCTGCATCCAGGAAATATCATGTGAAAGTCGGCAGTCGTTATTACCCGAAAGTGCTGTCCGTAGTTTTTACAAGTGGTACCTGGAAGTCTTGAAGCAGCAAATAAACCCTTTGAAAGAGTGCAGACCCGAGTTAAGCAGGTTTGTCACTTCAGCCCTAATGGAAAAACTCATAAAAGAAATGGAGGGGCCCGAGGGAATCAGAGTCGACTATTTTCTTAATGCCCAGGACTATGATGATGATTGGGGCAATCAAGTAAATGCCACAACTAAGATAAAAGAGGGAGGCCAAGTTGTACTTGATGTCATTCTTAGTGGGAAACAGATTCCGAACCATCGATTAGAGATTAGCTTAATACGCGAGGGCCGTGATTGGAAGATTGACAGCGTGGAGAGGGCTAGGTAAACAGGAGAATTTATGGTATGGGACAAAGAAAAAGCGGTCCGGTACTTACAACTTCATATGAATGGGAAAAGTATTGGCCAGTGCGCTGCTTATACCAGGCGTGCTATAGAGGCAGGCGGTGTAGTCTTGTCCAGGCGTCAATATGCAAGGGACTACGGACTAAGCTTGATGTCGGTCGGATTTTTGGAGCTCGGCCGGGATTTAAATCACTATAAAGCAGGGGATGTAGTGATTTTTGACGGGGTAAACGAGAGCCATCCTGAAGGACACATGGCAATGTATGATGGGACTGTCTGGATATCAGACCTTAAACAACGGAGTTTTTATCCCGGTGCTGCTTTCAGAAACGCCACTTATAAAACCTATCGGCACTTGTCAGTGCTATGAGCAAGAATCGTCTGCGAGGACTGATTAATGTGGAAGATTCCGGGTGTCAGGAGCTAAACTGCCAGCTGCGGCGGGCTCTCTTTGAGGAGTTCTACCAGTTTCCATTTTTTCAGGCGGTGCACCTTCATGAGCGTCTGCATCCGGACCGGAAAAAACTGGGACAGGCGCAAAGCCTCAAGGAGGAGGCGCTCCGGTTCACGGTAACGCCAGGCTTTGCCTTTCCATCGAGCGAAATCTCCAATTTGAGCGAGGGTGCGGACGGCGGGCCGGCACAGATGGAGGTCGCCTTCATGGGACTGATAGGTCCCTCCGGAGTTCTGCCGAACTGGTACAACGAGTTGGCCATGGAGCGGGCGCGCGAGAAGGATCTCACCCTGACTGCATTTTACGACATGTTCCATCACCGCCTCATCTCGCTTTTCTACCTTGCGTGGAAGAGGCATCGGATGGCTACCAACCCAGAAACGGGGAATAAGGATCGCTTTTCAGGCTATCTCCTGAGCTTAATCGGACTTGGCACTCCGGGACTTGCCGGGCATGCGGGCTTCCCGGCTGAAGACCCAGTTTTTTGCAGCGGTCTATTGGCACGGCAAGTCCCTTCAGCCGCCACTATCATCACGGCGGTGGAATATTTCTTCGGGATCGCCGCAGAAATAGATCAGTTCGTCCCCCAGGTCATCACCCTGGAGCCAGAGGATCGTACCCTGCTGGGACAAGCCAATAGTGAGCTAGGGCTCAATACCGTCTGTGGCGGTGAAATGTGGGAGTGCCAGACCAAGTTTCGTCTATGTCTGGGCCCAATGGGCTCCAGGGACTTTTCCAGTTTTCTTTTGAACGGTAGCAATCTGAGACCACTCTTCTCCCTGATCAAGTACCTGGTGGGAATCGAGTACGAGTTCGAGGTGCGTCTCGTGCTCAAGAGGGACGAAGTGCGCCCTTGCCAACTCGGGGTAAAAGGCCCGGACTCTCCGAGGCTCGGCTGGTCAACCTGGATCATGATTCCCGGCACCACCCATCAGACCGACCCTTTCGTGACCTTCCAGGAAGCGGATCTCGCGCCACACCGCTGAAAATTCCCTTCCTATAACAGCACTGGCAACGTGTCCTTGACTTATTCTGCCTCAGGTGCGCACTTTAAAGGCTTGGGAGCGGTGCTAAACAAAGACTCATCGTTGCCTATTAATGAAATATGTGTTAAATGTCCGAATGTCATTTTATTAAAAATAATGGAGTTAAGAGCCATGCAGTCTAAAAAATACCTGATGGAAAACGCCGAGGAGTCGAAGCGCCTGGATATGAAAACGGACCAGGAGGTCCTGGTGCAGCAGGCAGTATGGGCCGGCATCGCCCCAGGGATGCGGGTCGCAGACATCGGCTGCGGTCCGGGAAAGACCACGCACATGCTCAACGAACTGGTGCAACCGGGGGGTAGTGCTCTGGGCATCGATCTGTCGGCAGAGCGGATCGCCTTCGCACGGAAGCATTACGGCAGCGACTCTGTCGGCTTCGAACAACGCGACCTGCTCCAGCCGCTCTCCGACCTCGGCGAGTTCGATTTCGTCTGGGTCAGATTCCTGCTGGAATACCACCGCTCCAGCAGTTTCGATCTGGTGAAGAATGTCTCCAGCATCATCAAGCCGGGCGGGACGCTCTGCCTGATCGACCTGGACTACAACTGTCTGAGTCATTTCGGGCATACGCCACGCATGGAGCGAGCCATCGCCACCATCATGAAGAACGTCGAGGAGAAGGAAAACTTCGATCCTTATGTCGGGCGCAAGCTCTATTCGTTTCTCTATGACTTGGGGTATCAGGACATAGACGTGAAAATCGGAGCCCATCACCAGATCTTCGGTGAGTTGAAGGAGGTCGACGACTTCAACTGGACCAAGAAGGTAGAGGTTGCCGCGCGTCAGCACTACAGCTTTGATGAGTATGAGGGCGGGTTTGATGAGTTTTTTGAGGAGTTCAGGGCATTTTTCACCAGTCCGCGCCGGTTCACCTACACGCCGATCATCTCCTGTCGGGGGCGCAAACCTCATGCATCCTGATCACCCCTGAAGCGGTGTCTCCTCGGTAGCCGCACGCTTGCGGCAACTGATCAGCGCCTCCACTATCTTTTTGTCAAAGTGGCTTTCGCTGCCGTTCCTCAGGAGCCTGAATGCCTCATCTTCAGGCATCGGGTCGCGGTAGTGACGTAGCGAGGTGATCGCTTCGAAAAAGTCGGCAACGGCGATAATCTTCGCCCCCAGCGGTATTTCTTCCCCCTTAAGCCCCTTCGGATAGCCGGTACCGTCGACCTTTTCGTGATGGGCGCCGGCGATTTCCGGCACCTGCCGATAGATCCCTTCAAAGTTTACCTGCTCCAGGATATCCCGGGTCTTATAGCAGTGGGTTTTGACGATCTCATATTCCTCTGCGGAGAGATTGCCGTTTTTCTTCAGGATGGCGTCTGGCACCCCGATCTTGCCGTAGTCGTGCAAAAGCGCCGCCACCCGGATCGTTTCACACTCGGCGGTGCCGAGCCCCAGTTGGTTGCAGATCTCGACCGAGTATTGGGTGACTTTTTCGGAGTGGCCAGCAGTGAGCGGGTCTCTGGCATCGATCGAGGCGGCCATGACCTGCAGAAAGGAGCTGAACTGGTTTGACTTCGCCTCGAGGAGGTTGGCGACATGGATGCTGATCCCGATGACCGGCGCGATACCCATTAACAGGCTGATGTCGCTTTGCAAAAGCGGTCTCTTCGACTTCAGGTTGTCAACGGCAAGGATCCCCACCGACTCCCCTTCACAGATGATCGGGCAACAGATGAATGATTGGGAACCGAGGTTTCTAGCAAACTCCAGGCTTCTCAGTGAAAGAGAGCCCTCTATCTGATTGACGTCGTTCACCAGAAACGGTTTCTGCTCGCGCATCGAGACGACAAACACCCCTTGAGATTCGGGCCTGTCGAGGTGAAATGCGGTCTCGGAGTCGATCACCCCTTCGGGATAGCCGAAACCTGCTCGGAAGACCAGTTCGGTCCTGTTCTGGTTGGCCAAAAGGATCAGGCCGCGGTCATAATCGAGGCGGTTTTGCAGCACGAGAACAACTTTGGCCAAGATGTCTTCGATATTGGTCTGGCGGCTGATCGCCTGGCCGATCTCATTGGTGACCAGCGCGTTGTTATAGTTAAGATCGATCTGCGCCAGAAGCTCGTCTGTGGAGCTTTTGAAACTGTCGAGCCTTTCCTGCATGGCTTCCTTTTCAAACTTCTGCCTGGAGACGACGAACAGCAGGGCTATACCTGCGGAGACTGGTATGACGGCCTCCAGGGCGGAAGTCGGATCAAACAGCAGGTAGATGCTGGCTATCACTGCAGCTAGTGCTAACAGCGCGTTTCTGCCCGTCTCCCAGACTGATGTGTGGATTTTTTCCCAGGAAATGACGTAACGGCAGATTTTCCCGCCTTTAAAAAGGCATTCAGGATGGTCGATATGCGGTATCTTGTTCTGAAAAATAAGACCGATAGCTTCTAAAAACCCGGCCCTGTTGTCACATTGAAACGGTCTTTCTTGAACCCCAGCCCGCGGGGTGACAGTGATTTCCATCATGTTAGACGAAATTATTCTTGACTCGTAGACCGATGAGCGCGTGAAGTTCGATGTGGCTGCGTTGATCAGCTCGTAAACCTTAGCGGGCCCAACCAAGCCCAAGGCGTACTGGCGCATCACGCCGCTTGCCTCGGGAGAGGCCGCGTATCGTCCCGCCTCGCGGGCGAGGTCGGGATTTCCAGTTAAGCTGCTCGCCCGTACATGAAAGGCGTTCACCTGTGCCTGGGAGAACCAGTGCCCCTGATCCGCAACCTCGTACGGCTGCATCTTCGCCAATTCGAGCAGTTCCACCACATTCACAAAAGGATACTTGCTTTTGATGAGCTTGAGGTAGGTGTCGATGATCCTGCTGTTGTAGAGAGGCTGGTCTTCTGCCGTAGCTTCCATTGCCATAATCCTAATTAAATGGTTGTCTAGGTTTTTACCGTTTTTAGCAGTCGGTCTAGGTAACCGAAGCCCTTATCGGTGTGCAGCATGCTCATCACCCAGAGGGTATAGGTTTTCTCATAGGATATCTGCTGACTCCGTGGATAACTTATAGGGAATAGGAGAACAGACATATCTTCTTGGTTGAAACGGATGAGGAGGTTGGAGAGTGCAAGGTTCAGAGTCTCTTGGGTCAGCTCTTCTGAGTCCAGGACAAAAACACTTATGCAATTGGTGAGATCCGACATGTTTAGGCCGACGTCGGAGACGTTAATCATGAAAACGGCGACGAGGTTGTCGTTCTGCTTCAGGGAAAAGAGGTGGCGCTCCCTCTTGAAACCAATCGATTCGTACTCCCTGTAGATGTCTCCCCCCTCCAACATACTTGGTTCCAGGTCGAGAGCGTCAATCATTAGACCGCCGGAGTAGTCCTCGTAGAAGCTTTCGAGCTCCTGCAGGTCCGCCTTGACAGCCGTCGTAAGCCCCCAGGCATTGGACATCTTCTGCAGGCTGTTGGATTCCTTGTGTACGTGCAGATATGCCATGTCATCGAGGGAGCAGGCCTTGGTATTTTTAAGGTGCCGTGCAATCCCGCCGAACACCTTATGAGGAAACTTGTTGTCGGGGCGGTAATAGCAAAAGACATAATTCATGTGCATAGAATAGAGTCGGTGGGAATCGTTATTGAACCGGGTTATCTGGTTCAGGACGACCAGTCCAGCGTGGTTGGATTCTTCCTTGGAGGCTGCATGATGGTGAATCAGCCATGAATTCTCGTAAAAGCGGACCGTCGCCATGTGCCCCAGGATGATGCCTTTTTTTTGGTAGATGAAGTGACGCGCTATGCGCGGATTTCGGGTGTAAAGCTTCTCGTAGAGCTCACGGTATTTCTCCTTGTTCGCCTTAATGTGGCCGTATTTTTCCGGATAGATAAAGCCGGTTTCGAAAAAAAACTGCCAGAGCTGATCCATGTCGACCTTGTTGCAGAGGTAGGAGTTTTTCTCGTTTACCTGGTACATGAGCGAGAGGAGCCTCATGTGGTCCTGGATGTCCATGTCGAGAATGGACAGTCCGCAGCGAACCGAGTTCTGGTCTCCTTCGGCCGCCTGCCGATAGACTACTTGAACCTGGCAACTTGTGGAAAAGCAGTTCGCGAAATTGAGCTCAACATCGATGATTATACCGGGTAAGAGTACGGAATTACATGCGTCTTCTTCGACTGCGAACCCGCCGCCCGATAAATTGATTACTTTTAGGTCTACTTGCTTGCCGGTGAAGGGGTGCCTGAAGATGATGTTGGGGGAGGGAACCAGTTCCTGTCGGGTGCTGCGGTACGTTTTTGGTTTAAATCTCGGTTTCTGAAGGCGCACCGGCTCAAGAACGAAGGTTCTCAGTTGTTGTCCTGAGTTCTGTTTGGTGATGCGGCACTCTCCGGAGTAGTGGGTGCCGGTGTTGCCGGAAAAAACCACGTTCACCGGGAGATCAGGATCTAGCCACTGAAAGGTCTGGGGTGGGGTGGCGAGCACTTCGATACGGAACGAGACCGCGTTGAAATCGAGGAGCATGCCGTCGAAAAGTGCGCTGTTTTGCATCAGCTGGGTGCTGATCCCTTCACACAGGTGTCTGCGCACCTTGCGATTACTCACCTCGCGGCAGGTTTCCGGCAGGCGGAAGGATATTCCGCGCTCGGTCAGGTCCAGCACGGTAGGTGAAACCACTACAAGCTTGTGCCCGTCGGTAACGAAGAGGTTCTCGAAGTTGTAGGACTTGATCTTTAGCAGCACCTCGGACGGATCCACCCAAAGGCACTCGAGCCAGTCGTCCTGGCAGGGGAGCGGCCTTGCTTCAAGTGATACGGTCCAGGAGTATTTGGTGTGTTTGAAATTGACTAGCAGCGCGCCATCTTGAAAGTTCAGGTAGTTCAGCCGGTTGATCAGCTTGCGCCTGTTGATCTCTTTTCCATTGTCGTGCGGAACCTCGATGATAGTGCCGGGTTTGATGAGATGCAGTATTTTGCGTGCGCTCTCCATACTCGATCCTCAACAGATTCTAATAATTGATTAATTGACCGCCATGAATCATTTTGAACTGAGAGCGCGAAATGAGGAAGAATTAGCGTAATACCTCCTAACACAAAACCAGCACATTATCATCATTTTTTATGCATTGTTTGCAAAACTGCACTAGCAGCAAGGCTCTGCCCTGTCAGTGGGGTTCCAGGATAAAACTGTAAATGATATGAATGCTATAGGATGGAATAGTGTATATAGCTTCAGATGAATTAAAAATAGTTAACTTTTTCCTGCGACGATGAGATAGGGGTAGCCCTCAGCTAGAACAAGTACTAAAACCACATGTTTACCTTACCGTTTCCAGTAGCTTTGAGGTCTCAGATTCAAAATTGCGCGCCCCTAATATTTGCTAAAATTAATGGCGAGATATCGTGTACCGTTTCATCTGATCAAAAATCAGAAGAAACGAGTATCGTAGTTGCAGAGTTTTCGGACGGCCTGGGATTTCCCCTTGGTTACCTTTTAGGAAACGAATCTCGCTAAGGTTCTGGTTTAATCAAGATTTGACCGCATCTGCGACTTCAGCAATGAGCATACTGGTGACACGCAAAGGTAACCACCCTCTTGCCAGGGTGGTTACGGGTTCCCATTTACTCAGTTAAATCGGCGTTATCGTCAGTCGTTGCTGGGCAGGAAGCCGGGGAAAGGATGCCTTCATTTCTAGATCGATGAACTGAACCGCCTTGAAAAATGCATAAGCCTGTAGAGTAGTGCTAGCTAATATTCACAAAATTTGCTAATGTCAACGAGCCTCTTGCCGATTGCCTTAAATTGTTTTATCATCTCCACTCCTAAGTCCAGCTGGGACCGACACAGTCTTTAAATATATTGATCAAGGAGAAGTACATGAATCAGGCGGTCCGCACGATCATACTCGCAGCAGCAACTCTCACCGCCTTTGCGGCGCCGGCCCTGGCAGATGCCTTAACTTGCGCCGTGACAGCACCGGCGATCCGCCTCCGTCAAAGTCCTAGCATGACAGCTCCCACTCTGGCAATCCTGAAAAAGGACGTGCAGGTGATCGCACAGAGCAAATGCAGCGGTGGCTGGGTTAAGGTCAGCGTTGAGGACGGGCGCTTCATCGGGTATGTCGGGGGATGGGCTATAAGCGATCCTGGTGCCTTTAAAGTGGCTACAGCCGAGGTGGCTACCGCCGCTGTCGCTACCGCCGCTGTCGCTGTCGCCGGGGCGACTACAGCCGGGGCGACTACTCCTGTTGCTGGACAACTTGAGATCCCCTCCAACGAGCAACTCGCGATCCAGTTCACCCAATTGCGCCTGAATGTCCTTGGTCTTGGACGGGACGTGGCAAAGATGAAAAAGGATATCAAGGGGATCAAGGTGATGGTCGCGCGTAACAACCGACTGAATAAGCCTGTGCGACAGGCAGCGTTAATTCCGGCCAAAGCTGCTCAAACACAGGTTAGCAAGGCCCGCTAGCTCGATCTGGCGGACTGCTCATTATTGACTGCTGATATAGGGCGGAGAGTGTCATTGACCTCTTCGCCCTTCTTTCGTGGATGCGCAGCGAACGGACTGCAGGGACGGTGGACTTTGCTCCCGGTTCATGTTGTAATGCGCCAAGGCGCCTTGCCCTGGTGAGGCCGCCGCCCGCTATAAAAGGGGCCAAGCACTGAATTCGCCTGGAGGGAATATGACTGATCAGCAGCCAACCGATCCATTACATGGTGTCACCTTGAAAGCTATAGTGACCGATCTGGTCGAAGAGTACGGTTGGCAAGAGATGGGAAAGCGCATCGATATCCGTTGTTTTACCCAGGACCCGAGTATCGCTTCCAGTTTGAAGTTTTTGCGACGGACGCCGTGGGCCAGGGACAAGGTTGAGGACATGTACCTTAGGTGGAAGATGGAGGGGCCTGAGTAGACCTGGAAGCTGAATCAGAGGCCGTTCAAAATCGGTTGTAGCGGTGCGAAAAAATTCAATAGGGTTGCGAAGAGCGGAGGAAAAGTCTCCTCGTATTAATCTGAGGCGGTACCTGTCTTCCCCGGGGAGGCGACGTCAGAAGGGTCCAGGCTTGACGGCCGGACCCTTTTGACGTAATTGCCGCCTGGGCTTGTTGAGGGTCAGGCCAGATCGAAGTTGTTCTGGTAGGCCATCAGGGTGTTGATCATGAGGGCGGCCACAGTCATGCGCCCGACGCCGCCCGGCACCGGAGTGATCCAGGAACATTTCGGCGCCACTGCGGCAAAATCGACATCACCTACCAGCTTGCCGTTTTCCAGCCGGTTGATGCCGACGTCGATCAGGGTGACCCCGTCCTTCACCATGTCGGCGGTCAGAAAGCCGGGGATGCCGACTGCCACGATGACGATGTCGGCGCGGCGGGTCTCTTCCAGGAGGAGCTCCCGCGGCGTCTCGATGTGGGTCAGGGTTACGGTGGCGTTGCCGATGTCGAAGTCGTTGGAGAGCATGATGGAAATCGGTTTGCCGACGATGTTCGAGCGGCCGATGACGACGCAGTGCTTTCCGGCCACAGGCACCTGGTAGAACTGCAGCAGCTTACAGATGCCGTAGGCCGTAGCCGGCCGGAACGCCTTCTGTCCCAGGGCCATGCGCCCGAAGTTGGTCGGGTGGAAGCCGTCTATATCCTTCTCCGGCGCGATCGCGTTGATGACGTGCTGGGCGCTTATCTGCTTTGGGAGCGGGAGCTGCACGATCAACCCGTCCGTCGAGCAGTCCTCGTTGATCTCCCGGATTCTCTCCAGAAGTTCCCTTTCGCTGATGGTGTCGGGAAAGCGGATCAGGTTGCTAGCAAAGCCCGAAAGCGCACAGGTGACGATTTTCGATTTCACATACGACTCGCTCGCCGCATGCCCGCCGACCAGTATAACGGTCATGTGCGGCTTGCGAAGCCCCGAGTCGACGTGACGCGACACCTGCTTCGCTATGCCGGCGATCAGGCTTTCAGCGCATTTCTTGCCGTCCAGAATGTTCATGCTCTTTTTCCTTGTTTTTGAAGTTGCCTGAGTGTCGGAAGCGGCCAGCTTTCATCTTTCCGCCGCTTCAGTAGTACCACAAAAAAGAGGGAGGCTCAACGGCAGGAAACGGTTCCTCGCGTATACGATACATGCTCCGATTGCTCCAGCCACAACTACAGGACGGGCTCGGGAAAGGAAGGGGGGGACAGGTTCCGAAACTTGCAATCGCGGCTGGAATACCGATGCTGCCGCAAAGAGATGGTTCCCTCTCTAAGCTACCAGCATTTCAAGCAATTCTGCAGGTGAAAACATTAATATTTCTTAAATATTAAACAGGAAGTATACCAATACTAAACTTTTCGTTGACAAATTTTTTCCACAAATGCTAAATTACAAAAAATACAAAAGGTTTACCATCACTAAACTCGGGGAGGATTGCTTGAAAATCGGTGAGAGGTTGAAAAGACTCAGGATGGTCAACTCCCTGACTCAGGAAGAGCTGGCTAGCCGCGCCGATCTTACCAAGGGGTTCATCTCGCAACTGGAGAACGACGCTACCTCGCCTTCGATCGCCACCTTGAAGGACATCGTCGACGTCTTCGGCATCAGCATGCAGGAGTTTTTCAGCGAGGAGACGGACCAGGACATCGTTTTTGGCAAGGATGCCCGGGTGCAGGCGACGGACGACGGCGATCATATAAAGGTGGAGCTTCTGGTTCCGGGCGCCCAGAACCGCGAGATGGATCCCGTGCTGGTGACGCTCGATCCGGGCGGTGAGATGGACGAGCAGCCGATTCACGAGGGCGAGGAGTTCGGCTATGTCATCTCGGGAAAGGTGCAGCTGAGACTGGACGACAAGCTCTACACGGTGGATAAGGGGGAATGTTTTTATTTCTCCTCCGACAGAAGGCATACAGTTAAAAATGTGGGCAAAGGTGCGGCGAAGCTCCTCTGGGTTGTGACGCCGCCGACGTTTTATTATTGAAAAGAGGAGAGTAACCAAAATGAGCAAAGTACTGATAATCGGGGCAGGTGGCGTAGGTGGGGTGGTTGCACACAAGTGCGCCCAGGCAAGCGGCGTGATCACCGCCATTACCCTCGCCTCGCGCACGGAGTCCAAGTGCCGGGCCATAGCGGATCAGATCGAGTTTCCGGTGGCAACAGCGCAGGTCAATGCCGATAACGTGCCGGAACTGGTCGAGCTGATTCAGCGCGAACAGCCGAAGCTGGTCATCAACGTGGCGCTCCCCTATCAGGATCTGACCATCATGGACGCCTGTCTTGCCACCGGTGTCAATTACCTGGATACGGCGAACTACGAGCCGCTCGATACCGCTAAGTTCGAGTACAGCTGGCAGTGGGCCTATCAGGAGCGCTTCAAGGAAAAGGGGCTGATGGCGCTTCTGGGTAGCGGTTTCGACCCGGGCGTCACCAATGTCTTTACCGCGCTCGCCGCCAAGAAGTACCTGGACGAGGTGCAGGAAATCGACATCATCGATGCCAATGCAGGTAACCACGGCCAGCCTTTTGCGACCAACTTCAATCCGGAGATCAACATCCGTGAAGTGACCGCTCCCTGTCGACACTGGGAAAACGGCCAGTGGGTGGAGACCGCGGCTCTGTCAACCAAGAGGAGCTACGACTTTCCCGAGGGGATCGGCCCGATGAACATCTACCGCATGTATCATGAGGAAATGGAGTCGCTGGTAAAGCACATCCCGACCATCAGGAAGGCGCAGTTCTGGATGACCTTCTCGGACAACTACCTGAAGCACCTGGAAGTGCTGCAAAACATAGGCATGACCCGCATCGACGAGGTGGAGTTCAACGGGCAGAAGATCGTGCCGCTGCAGTTTCTAAAGGCGTTGCTTCCCGATCCCGGCAGCCTCGGCCCCCTTACCAAGGGTCGCACCTGCATCGGCGTGGTCGCCAAGGGGATCAAGGACGGTAAGAGGAAGCAGGTCTACATCTACAACATCTGCGATCACGAGGCGTGCTATCGCGAGGTGAAGTCCCAGGCAATCAGCTACACCACCGGCGTTCCCGCCGTGGTCGGCGCCATCATGATGCTGACCGGCAAGTGGAAGGGCGAAGGGGTGTTCAACATGGAGCAGTTCGATCCCGAGCCGTACCTGAAAACCCTCACCACCTTCGGCCTCCCCTTTGAGGTGGTCGACGGCGGTGACTGGCTGGAGCTTACGTGACCAGGCTGCATGTAGAAGAGATGAAACGGCTCGCCCCGTCGCCCGCCTTCGTGGTCGATCTGGGGCGGCTGCGCCATAATCTCGCCATCTTGGACGACGTACAGAAAAGAAGCGGCGCCAAGATCCTCCTGGCGCTGAAAGCGTTCTCCATGTGGAGCGTTTTCCCGCTCGTCTCGCAGACGCTGCACGGCGTCTGCGCGAGTTCTCCATGGGAGGCGCGGCTTGGCCGGGAGGAGTTCGGTCGCGAGGTGCACAGCTTCTCGGCCGCCTTCAAGGAGAGCGACGTGGCGGAGCTCCTCACCACCTCGAATCACCTGGTGTTCAACTCCTTCAACCAGCTGGAGCGCTTCCGTCCGCTTTGGGAGCCGCAGGCAGGGCGGGTGTCGGTCGGGCTCAGGGTGAACCCGGAAAATTCCGAGGGGCACACGGAGATCTACGACCCGAGCGCACCCAAGTCGCGCCTGGGTATCCTGCGCTCGGAGTTCGAGGGGAAGTCGCTAGAGGGGGTGGAAGGGCTTCACTTCCACACGCTCTGTGAGCAGCTGTTTGAACCGTTGGAGCGGACAGCGCGCGCCTTCGAGGAGAAGTTCGGCGGATTTCTGCCGCAGATGAAGTGGTTGAACCTCGGGGGCGGGCATCACATCACCCGGGAAGGGTACGACGTCGATGCCCTGGTGGAGCTGATCAGGTATTTCAAGCGGAAGTACGACCTGGAGGTCTACCTGGAGCCTGGCGAGGCGATCGCCATCGGCACCGGCATCCTGGTCTCCGAGGTGCTGGACGTGGTGCACAACGAGGTCGCTATCGCCATCCTGGACGTCTCGGCCACCTGCCATATGCCGGACATCCTGGAGATGCCCTACCGCCCGGAGATCCAGAGCGGCTTCCCTGCCGGCGAAAAGGGGCACGACTACAGGCTGGGCGGGCCGTCCTGCCTCGCCGGGGACGTGATCGGCGACTGGTCTTTCGAGCAGCCGCTGACAGCCGGAGAGCGCCTGGCCTTTCTGGACATGTCGCACTACACGATGGTCAAGACCACGACCTTCAACGGCATCCAGTTGCCGCACATCTGCACCTTTGAACCGCAGACCGGCGAGCTGAAGGTGGTGCGCAGCTTCGGCTATCAAGACTTTAAAAACCGGCTATCCTGATGCCGTAGAGTTGCTTTTGTTTTGTCGCCTCCGTGTTCCCCCTCCCTAACCCTCCCCCGCCGGGGGAGGGGACATGCTCTTCCCCGCAACTGGGGGGAAGACTGCTCCTCCCGCATGTCTGGGGAGGTCGGGAGGGAGGAAGCTTTCCCACTCATGATAAAAACACCTGGTGAACTGAACTATGCCCAAATGGTCCATTAACGACTCCGCCAAGATCTACAACATCAACAACTGGGGCGCCGAACTCTTCTCGATCAACAAGAAGGGGAACGTCTGCGTTCATCCGTCGCCCAATTCAAAATACTCCATCGACCTGAAGGTGCTGGTGGACGACCTGATCAAGAGAAAGATCAAGCCGCCCATCCTGCTGCGCTTCATGAACATCCTGGAAGGGCGTATCGCCTCCATCAGCCGGGTCTTCAAGAACGCCATCCAAGACAACAACTATCCGGCCACCTACCAGACCTTCTACCCGATCAAGGTGAACCAGCAGCGCCAGGTGGTGGAGGCGATCGCCAACTTCGGCAAGAAGTACAACATCGGGCTTGAGGTCGGCTCCAAGCCCGAGCTGGTGGCGGCCATCTCCATGTCTACCGGGAGCAACCTGCCGATCATCTGCAACGGCTACAAGGACACCGAGTTCATCGAGACGGTGCTTTTTGCCACCAGGGTCGGCTACAACATAACCATCGTCGTGGAGAAGCTCTTCGAACTGGAGAAGATCGTCGAGGTCGCGCAAAGAACGGGGATCACGCCGAAGCTCGGCATCAGGGTGAAGCTATCCTCCAAGGGGATCGGCAAGTGGTCGACCTCGGGCGGCGACGACGCGAAGTTCGGCCTGCGCATCTCCGAGGTGATCGCGGCCATCGAGATGCTGAAAAAAAACGGCTATATCGACTGTGTGAAGCTGCTCCATTTCCACGTGGGAAGCCAGATCACCAAGATCGACAAGATCAAGAACGCCCTGATCGAGGGGACCCGGATCTACGTGGAGATGAAGAAGCTCGGTGTCGACCTTGAGTACCTGGACATCGGCGGCGGGCTCGGGGTGGACTACGACGGATCCAAGTCGAGCTACTTCTCAAGCGTCAACTACTCCATCGAGGAGTACGCAAACGACGTGATCTACCAGGTGAAGAACATCTGCGACGAGGCGGGGATTGCCTGCCCGAACATCATCTCGGAATCCGGGCGGGCAACGGTCGCCCACTACTCGGTGCTGGTCACGAACATCCTTAATAACAACAACGCCCAGACCAGCATGCCTGACTTCGAATCGATCCTCTCCGCACCGGAGAAGCTCTCGCCCACCGTGAAGAAGCTGGTCGACATCTACAAGAGCATTGACAAGCACTCGCTGCGGGAGGACTACCACGACACCATCCAGCTGATCCAGGAGTCGGTGAGCCTGTTCAACCTGGGTTATCTGAACATGAACGAGCGGGCCAACGCCGAGTGGATCTGCTCGAAGATCATCAAGAAGATCAGTTCCATCGTCGAAAAGATGAAGCCGATCCCGGATGAGTTGCAGAACTTCCAGCTGAGCCTCAGGCAGACCTATTTTGCCAACTTCTCGCTGTTCCAGTCGATTCCCGACTCCTGGGCGATTGACCAGCTCTTCCCGATCGTCCCGATCCAGCGGCTGGACGAGAAGCCGGAGGTGCTTGCCTCCATAGCCGACATCACCTGCGATTCGGACGGCGAGATCACGAGCTTCGTCGGCGAGAACGGCAGGACCAAGGCGCTGCCACTGCACAAGATCAAAAACAACGAGGACTACTTCATCGGCTTCTTCCTGATCGGGGCCTACCAGGAGATCCTCGGAGACATGCACAACCTGTTCGGCGACACCAACGCGGTGCATATCACCTTCAACAAGAAGACCAACTACAAGATTGATACGGTGATAACCGGGGATGCCACCTGGGAAAGCCTGAAATACGTGCAATACGACAGCCAGGAGATCCTAAAGCGGGTCCGCAACAACCTGGAAAAGGACGTTTCGCTGCAGAAGGTCTCCATCGAGGAGAGCAGCCACTTCCTGGAGCTTTTGGACAAGACGCTGCAGTCCTATACCTATCTGGGCGAGTAGGGTTGCCAGGCTGCAGGATATTCAGGCCGGCTGACTGGAGGGAAATGGAAAAGGGGAGGCGCCTATGGCTCTTCCCCTTTTCTGTGTTTGCGCCTCTGCACGGCCTTGCCGCATGGAAATGCAGCTAGCTTCGGCCGCCCCCGTGAAACCCCTGTCGCTGCGTATTCCCATCACCAGGTACGCTCATTATGATACTTGCATCTGCTGCCAGCTTATTTGCACTGATGGTTGTTCGGAGGAGGGGCCGCACGGGACACGGCGCGCCCTTTAACTTGACTAAACCAAGACAAATCGTTTATCCTTCTTCGGGTTCAGTCCCGCCCCGCGCGCCCTGGCGGCCGTTTTCTCTTCCGGCCGCAGCTACTCAAAATTAACGAAAGCGAGTTCCCTTGAAACCCTTGAAACCGGTAGTGGTGATCCCGACCTACAACGAACGGGACAACCTGGAAAGGCTTGCCAGGCAGATCCTTTCCCTCGACCCGGCCATCCAGCTGCTGGTGGTGGACGATAATTCCCCCGACGGTACCGGGCTTATTGCCGAACAGCTCGCTTCCGAGACGGGCCGGCTAAGTGTGCTGCACCGCGCAGGTAAACTCGGCCTGGGCTCCGCTTACCGTGAGGGGTTTGCACAGGCGCTCGCCATGGGGGCGGACGTCGTCGTGCAGATGGACGCCGATTTTTCCCACGACCCCAGCATACTGCCGCTTTTCTTCGAGCAGATGCGGGACTTCGATCTGGTCATAGGTTCCCGCTACCTAAATGGCGTCAGCGTCGTCAACTGGCCGCTGCGGCGGCTCATGCTAAGCTACTTTGCCAGCGTCTACACCCGGGTGATCACAGGTCTTACCATCTCCGACTGTACGAGCGGCTTCAAGTGTTTCCGTGCCAGTACGCTTAAGGCAATCGATCTCGCCACGGTACGCTCGGACGGCTATTCCTTCCAGATCGAGATGAACTACCGCTGCGTGGAGCGCGGGTTCCGGGTTGCCGAGGTGCCGATCATCTTTATCGACAGGCATGCCGGTACCTCGAAGATGTCCAAGCGCATCGTGCGCGAAGCGGTGCTGATGGTCTGGAAGCTGAAGTTCGGTTCGCTGGTTCGCAGGCTCATGCCGAAGGGGAGGGGATGATGTCGACGTTTTGGACCATTACCTGTCTTGCCGGGCTCTGGGGCTTCGTACTCTGTACGGCCGGCTTCATCCTGAAAAGCTTTCCAGCCCGGGGCATCTTCAATCGAGCAGCCGCAGTTAAATGGGGGAGCGCGCTGGTTTTCTGCTTCATCACCTGGATGATCGGGATGGCGAACGCCTGATGGCGACCCGGGCTTTTGCTGCCTATCTCCGGCCTTACCCGGAAGCGCCGCTGTCCATGTTCCAGGCAGCGCGTCGCAGCTTCGCGGCTGGAACGCGCACGCAGGTGTCGCCAGGCAGGCGAGGATTACCCTGTAATCGTCCGGCCGGGCCTGAAACTGGCTGCTTGTTCGCTGGAATTACCTGTATTTACTGTTTTAATTCTACTGTTTTTGTGGTATTTATAAACACTTATGTCAATCTTTAGATGCAAAATAGGAGCTGCTGACGGTAAGATTACCGTCAAGGAGTTCGACGCCGTCAGCTCCAGTCTTCTGCGGCAGAGCCTGGAAGAGCAGGGTTACGTCGTATTCGAGCTGCAAAAAAAGCCGCTGCAGTTTCTCCTGGACAGAGGGATCGGCCGCAAGAAGATCGGCAGCAAGGAGCTTTTGCTGTTCAATCAGGAACTCCTCGTGCTGCTGAAGGCCGGCCTTCCCATCATTCAGGCGCTGGACACCATCCTCGAGTCCGGCGGCGGCAAATTGAATGAGATACTTTCCGCCATCCGTGAAGACGTGAAGGGAGGGATGGCCTTTTCCAGCGCCTTCGAAAAGTACCCGCGGGTGTTTCCTCATCTGTATATCGCCTCCATTCAGGCTGGCGAGAGAACCGGAGACCTGCCGCAGACCATCCGGCGCTACATCGCCTTTTTGAAGAGGACCGAGGGGTTCCGCAGTAAGATCATTGCCGCACTTTTCTACCCTGCTATCCTGATCATCGTGGCGGGGATGGCGGTCACCGTGCTGCTTCTCTATGTGGTGCCTACCTTCAGCCAGATCTATGCAGATTCCGGTGCCGCCCTGCCGGCGCCGACTCAGATGCTGATCTCATTTACCGGCTTTCTGAAACACTACCTGCTGGTCTTCCTTGCCCTTGCTTTTGTGGGGGGGGGCTTTTTCAGCCGCTGGAAGGAGACCGAGACGGGGCGCTATACGGTGGATGGCCTGAAGACGCGAACCCCGATCCTGGGCGCCTTGATGACGCGCTACGCCGTGGCCGGCTTCACCCGTACCCTGGGTACCGTGCTCGGAAGCGGCATCCCGATCGTGGAGGCTCTCAGGATGTCGGTGGGGACGCTTAACAACAAGGTGCTGGAGCGAGGCCTCTTGACTGCGGTGGTCCGGGTGGAGGAGGGGAGCAAACTGTCCAGCGCCCTGGAGAGCATCAAGCTCATGCCGCCTCTGGCGCTGCGCATGCTCTCGGTCGGTGAGACTACCGGGTCTCTGGAAGAGATGCTCTCCGATATCTCGGACTATTTCGAGGAGGAGATCGAGAGAAACCTCCAGGTGCTGACCACCGCCATAGAACCGGCCATCATGCTTGTCATGGGGGTAGTCATCGGCGTGATCATCATCGCCATGTACCTGCCGATCTTCAAGATCGCCAACACAGTCGGTTAGAGGGCTCATCTTGAAACCGTTCAAAAAAAACAAACTTGGTGACATACTCCTGGCAAAGGGGGGGCTGACGGTCGATCAGCTGGCCTACGTCCTTGACAAGCAGCAAACTACCAAGGAGCGCTTCGGCGCCATCTGCCTGGGCGACGGGCTGATTAGCGAGGCGACCCTAGCCATGGGGCTGGCCGAGCAGTTCGGCCTGGAGTACATCAACCTGAAGGGATTTCGCCCAGACGAGGCGATCTTCAACCAGATCCCGCCGGAAATCGTGCACCGCTACCACTTTATCCCCCTGGAGCTGCAGGGAGACTTGCTGGTTGCGGCCATTTCGGATCCTACAGCAGTACTTAAACTGGACGAGATGTCGCTGCTCCTGGAGCGGCCGATCCTTTTCAAGGTGGCGGCGGAATCGGAAATCGCCTATCACCTGAAGCGCGGGGAGGGGACCAGCCGGGTGCTGAAGGAGGTCTCCGAGGACTTCATGCTGCAGCTGGTGACCGAGACCGAAAAAGGGGACGAGATACTCTCCGTCGAAAACGTCTCCGCTGATACCAGCCCGATCATCAAGCTCGTCAACTCCACCATCCTCGATGCCCTCACCAGGCGCGCCTCCGATATCCACATAGAGACCGCCCAGGAGGGGGTCATCATCAAGTACCGGATCGACGGCGTGCTCTACAAGGCCACCGATCCTATCGACGGACATTTCCAGGGCCCGCTCATCTCCCGATTGAAGGTCATGAGCGAACTGGACATCTCCGAGCGGCGCATCCCCCAGGACGGCAGGTTCAAGGTGCGCATCGGGACCAAGTCCATCGACTTTCGCGTCTCCATCATGCCGAGCGCCTTCGGGGAGGACGCGGTTATCCGTATCCTCGACAAGGAGAGCATCGCGAGTGACCTCAGGGGGCTCACTCTGGAGACGCTCGGCATGGAGGCGCACGAGATCAAGCGCTTCAGGAAGATGATCAAGGAACCGTACGGCATGGTGCTGGTCACCGGCCCGACCGGCTCGGGGAAGACCACCACCCTGTACGGGGCGCTTACCGAGATACATACCGGCGAGGAGAAGATCATCACCATCGAGGACCCGGTCGAGTACGTGCTAAGCGGCATTACGCAGATACCGGTCAACGAGAAGAAGGGACTCACCTTCGCACGCGGTCTGCGTTCCATCCTGCGCCACGACCCGGACAAGATCATGGTCGGCGAGATACGCGATTCGGAGACCGCACAGATCGCGGTGCAGTCGGCGCTTACCGGCCATCTCGTGTTCACGACCGTGCATGCCAATAACGTCTTTGACGTGATCGGCCGCTTCACCCACATGGGGATCGACCCCTACAATTTCGTCGCCTGCCTGAACTGCGTAATGGCGCAGCGCCTGGTCCGCAAGATCTGCCCGTCCTGCAAGCGCGCCGTGTTCATCTCCGACGAGGACCTGCGCGAGTCAGCCATAGACCCGGAGCGCACCCGCGGGGTCACCCTCTTCGAGGCGAGGGGGTGCGACGACTGCAACGGGACCGGTTACCGCGGCCGTTCGGCCATCGTGGAGCTTCTCGACCTGAACGACGAGATCCGCGAACTGATCATCGCCAAGTCTCCCATAGCCGCCCTGAAGAAGGCGGCGCGGGCGGCCGGCACCATGTTTCTCAGGGAGTCGGCGGTGGCGAAGGTGCTGGCGGGCGAGACGACGCTAAAGGAGATCAACCGTGTCACCTTTGTGGAGTAGGCTAGTGTCCAAGAAGGGGCTGGGCCTGGAGCTTTCATCGCAGGGGGTGAGTTTCGCCATGGCGGCAGGCGGAAAGTCGCTCAGGCTGGAGGCGGGGCTGAGCCTCCCGTTCCCCCCAGGCACGCTGCAGCTCTCTCGCCGCGAGCCGAATGTCATCAATCCGCAGGCCTTCGTCGGCAAGCTGAGGGAGGCGCACCAGCGTCTTTTGACTCAGGAGCGGGCCGTTTCGGTCTCGCTTCCCGAGGCCACCGGCCGGGTGATGCTTTTGGACCTGGAGGCAAGGTTCAAAAACCGGGAGGAGGGGCTCGACATCATCCGCTGGAAGCTGAAGAAGAGCTTTCCCTTTGACATCTCGACGGTGCATCTGGATTACCAGACGCTGGCGGTGAGGGAGAACGGTTCGGTATCCCTGTTGGTTTCGCTCATCTCCCGCTCCGTGGTGACCCAGTACGAGGAGCTGCTGATTGAGGCAGGCCTGGAACCTAAATTTATCGATTTCTCCTCGTTCAACCTGTACCGGCTCTTCTCCCCGCGCCTGGAACTATCCGAAAACGGCGCCTTCATCAGCTACTACCGGGGCGCCCTGACCGTGCTGATTTTCCATGGCGGCGTGCTCTCCTTTTACCGGACCAAGGAGACTACCGGCGAGACGCAAAATCTCTACCGCGAGGTGAACAGCTCGTTTCTTGTTTACAACGACAAGCATCCCGGGCAGGTAGTAAGCGAGGTGTTCTGCCTGGCTGGAGTCGACGAGGCGGAGGTCTTCCGCTCGCTGGTTGCCGAGGCGAGCGGTCTGGAACCGGTGCTCCTCGACCTGGACCGCGTGGTGAGTGCGGACCCGGGGCTGGGCCTCGACAAAGCGGCGTTGCACGCCCTGGCTGGCTCGCTCGGAGCGGCGGTAAGGAGCTTTTGACATGAGACTTACCATAAACCTCGCCACCAGGCGCTACATAAACCTGCGCCGGCTAAACGCCCTGCTGGTTGCCTGTTTTCTTTTGCTGGGAGCCCTGCTGATCTTCAAGGTGCGCGAAGTGGCCTACAATCAGGCGGAGCTTGCCCGCATCAGGCAGCTCAGTGCAAGCACCGGCGGCCGGCCCGGACAGACGGTCAGCGAGGCGCAGTTGCAGGCGCTCTCCGCAAGGATCCGCTTCGCCAACGGGTTGATAGAGAAGAAGACCACAAACTGGCTTAGCCTTTTGAACCGCCTGGAAGAGGTGGTGCCGGACGGCGTCTCCCTTACCCAGCTCGAGCCGTCCCAGCGCGAGCAGCTATTGAAGGTGAACGGGGCTGCCCGCAACTTTGCCAGCCTGCGCACCTTTATGGAAAACCTGGAGCAGTCGGAAAACTTCTCGGAGGTGTACCTCTTGAGCCAGAATGAAAAGAAGGTGGGCTTGACGCAGCAGGGCATCGACTTCGCCATCACCTGCAAGGTTACCTACTGATGAACTACGAGATACTCCGTGAGATAATCGGCGCCCGGCCTAGATCATTCGCCTTTGTCGCTTTTCTGGCTGTTTTAAACCTGGTTCTACTGCTGTACCTGTCGCTTTGGCAGACGCCGGCGCTGGCAAAGGCGCAAAACGAGTGGTTTGCCCAAAGAGAAGCGCTGGCAAAAGGGCAAAGCCTGGGGACTGCAGCCCGCTACCAGAAAGGGGTGCGCGATCTGGAGCTGTTCCGGAAGCGTCTCATTCCAAAGCAAGGCTTCGCCGGTTTTTTAAGCGAACTGTTCGAGACAGCCAAGAGTAATTCCCTGGGCATAACGGGGATTACCTACAAGCCGACCTTGATCAAGGAAGAAGGTATACTATCCTATGCCATCTCTTACACTGTGTCCGGGAAATATGCCTCGCTAAAGAGTTTCATCGCCGATCTGGGCCGCTATCCTGAGATGGCCACCCTCGACGCCCTGTCGTTGAACAGCACCAGCCCGACCGAGGAGGCCGTAAACCTGAAAGTGCAGATGACGGTGTATCTGAAGATGGAGGGGGCATGAACCGGAAGAAACTCGTGCTTTTCCTGCTGTTGCTCGTTTTCGCCGGCTCCGTCACTTACAGCTTTCTGCGCGCCCCGCAGGAGAGGCGGGTGACCGCTCTCAAGTACACTCCCGGGGCGGTTGCTACCGGTCCCGGGCGCCAGGTGGCCGCTTTGCCGAAGGGTGAGGCCGATGACCAGAGGGTACATCTTGAGCTGTTGGAACGGGATCAACCCGGCTTTACCGGATTCAGTCGCAACCTGTTCAGTCCGATTTTCCGCGAGGAGGTGAAGGAGCCCCCCTTCAAGCCGCTGCCGCCACCTCCCAGGCCGATCAAGTCGCTGCCGCCCCCGCCCCCGCCCCAGCCGGTGCAGGCGCCTCCTCCGCCACCGCCCAGCGCCGAGCAGATCGCGGAGAGCGAGTTGTCGAAATTCACCTTTCTCGGCTTTATGAAGAAAGACGGCGAGAAGACCGTGTTTCTCTCCAGCAATAACGAGATTTTCCTCGCCAAGAAGGGGTCCCAGATCGGCCCAAGGTTCCTGGTGACCAATCTGACGGAAGATGCCATCACCATCAGGTCGAAAGCCGGGGGGACGGAAATCGTGATACCGCTCGTCGAGAACAGGGCACTCAGCTCGCGCTACACCAGCCCACGGACCCCGTAAGGAGCAACTGCATGCAAAAAATAAAACCGATTTGCGCCTTAATGCTGGTTAGCATGCTTCTCTCTGGCTGTACGCCCGGGCGCACCGCCTTCAGCAGGGCCGAGAAACTGGAGCGTGACGGAAATATCGATGCCGCGCTGGTGAAATACGCCGAGGTGGCTGCGGCGAACCCTGAAATGGGCGAGTACCGGGTCAGGTATCTGAGTGCGATCGATGCTGCTGCAAAGGCGCACTTCAAGAAGGGAGAAGCCTTCCTGGCCCTGAAGAACTACGATGATGCGCTGAGGGAATTCCAGAGCGCGCACACGATCGATCCGACGCAGATGCAGGCCGCGGTGCAGGCCGAAGTGGCGCTGAAGCTCCGAAACGCCCAGACCTATTTTCTAGAGGCGGTCGCCTTCGAAAAAAACCGTAAGCCGCGCGAGGCTATGATCGCCTATCAGCATGCCCTGGAGTTCGAGCCCGGCAACCAGCAGATCAAGGAGTCGCTGGACAGGCTTCTTGTCAACAAGCGGCAAAAACTCGATGGCTACGAGTTGAACCTCAAATCAGTGAAGCCGATCACTCTCAAGTTCAGGGATGCAAAAATAAAGGAGATCTTCAATATCCTTTCCCAGTTGTCGGGGATAAACTTCGTCTTCGACGAGGGGGTTAAAGACGTGAACCTCTCGCTGTTCCTGGAGAACGCCACCTTCCAGCAGGCCATGGAGATCATCACCGGCATGCAGAAGCTCGGCAAAAAGGTACTTAACGAGAACACCATTATCATCTTCCAGAAAACGCCGGACAAGGTGAAGCAGTACGAGGAGCTTTTCCTTCAGACATTCTACCTGAACAAGCTGGATGCGAAGAAGGCGGTCAACCTCATACGCACCATGCTGCAGGTGAAGAAGATTTATGTCAACGAGGAGATGAACGCACTGGTGATACGCGATACTCCCGAGGTGATCGAGGTAGCGCGCAAGATTTTAGAGGCAAATGATGTGCCCGATGCCGAGGTGCTCCTGGACGTGGAGGTGTTCGAACTTTCCAAGCAGAATGCCCAGACCTTCGGTCTGGCCCTTTCGAAATACTCCGTTTCCGCAGCAGTCACCCCTCCCGGCAGCCCCGGCAGCTTTCTGGCGGACTCGCTCAGTGCAGTGACGACCACCGCTTCCATCGGGACGTCCACCACAACGTCCGTGGCGCCGGCGAACCTCTTGAATATTTTTGATTTCAGGGGCTATAATGGCTATCTTACCGTGCCAAACGCCACCTTTAACTTCGGAAAGACCCTTGCCAATGGCGAGACGCTGTCAAATCCGAAGATCAGGGTGAAGAACAGGGAAAAGGCCAAGTTCAACGTAGGCACCAGGGTGCCTATCACCACCACCTCATCTCCCTCAGGCGGCGGCGTGAGCGTAAACGTGCAGTACGTGGACGTAGGCGTAAAGGTTAATGCGGAGCCTACCATCCAGCTGAACAACGAAGTTTCCATCAAGCTCGGCCTGGAGGTCAGCTCGATCCTGCAGAGGGATACCATCGGAACGGACCAGGCGACGACAGTTGTCACCATAGGCACGAAGAACCTGGACACCGTACTCTCCTTGAAAGACGGGGAGACCAGCATCATCGGCGGCCTGATTTCAAAGACGAAGACTGACAGTAAGAACAAGGTTTTCCTGCTGGGGGACATACCGTTTATAGGCTCACTGTTCACCAATACCAACGATTCAGACAGCAGGACCGAACTCATGCTTGCCATCACGCCAAGGATTGTTCGTGGCGTGATGGTCCCTGAAAGTGACGTGGCCGCTTTCTGGTCTGGTCGTGAAGATGAGCCGTCTTCCAATAAGCCGTACTCTTCCTTCAACCAGGAGCCTGAATTTGCACCGTATCCTGGTGATACCGCTGCAGCCGCTCCGGCAGTAGGGTTACCGGCCGTAGGTGCTCCGGCAGTAGCCCTGCCTACTGCCCCTAAATACACTGTAGTCAGGCCCCGCACTGAGGTGGTCCCTTCAGCCGAGTTGTCGCCAGAAATATCTGCGGACCAGCCTGTCCCGGTCCCTGTAGTGCCAGCTCCTGAACCGGTTGCCAAAGCTCCTGTTGCACCGGCTCCTGTTGCACCGGCTCCTGTTGCACCGGCTCCTGTTGCACCGGCCCCTGTTGCACCGGCCCCTGTCGCTAAAGCCCCTGTTACACCGGCACCCACTGCGGGCGTCAACCCCGCCACAGCGCAAGCACCGTCTAATGCGTCGCTAAGTTTGGGTGTGCCGTCCTCTGTTACGCTGAACGAGCAGTTCAAAGTCCAGATCAACGCCTCGGGGTTGCAGAATCTTCATAACGCCGTCTACTCTGTTACCTATGACCCCAAAAAACTGGCAGTGGTAACCCAGGCCGAGGGCGACCTGTTGAAGCAAAATAACTCCCGTATCAGTTTCCAGGCCTTTGCGGCGAACAAGACCGGCAAGCTCTGGATTTCCATGTCCAGACTTAATAATAGCGATGGGGCGAGCGGGAGCGGCGTGCTTGCCACGGTGACTTTCAAGGCGATCGGCAAAGGAGCCGCCGGTATCGGTTTCGAGAACACCAATTTCAGTACCAAGGCCGGGGTGCCGATTCCGGTCATGCCGTTTAAGTCGGTTGTGGAGGTAAAGTAGCCCCGGCGGGCTTTCCGATCATGTGCAGAATTTTTGACAACAACCGCGGACTGAGCCTGATCGAGTTGGTGGTGACCATGGTCATCCTGTCCATCCTTGGTGCTCTGATACTCCCTTCTGCCCAGATGACCTCCAAACGGGTGAAGGAGATCGAGCTTAAGAGAAACCTGAGGGAAATCAGGACCGCCCTCGACGATTATAAAAAGAACTACGACAAGGCCGTGGAGGAGAAAAAGATCGTCCCGTCCATGAACAAGACCGGTTACCCGGAAGATTTGCAGGTTCTGATCGACGGTTATGACTTCGGCGGGCTTACCGATTACAAAAAGAAATTTCTTCGCCGGGTACCACCGGATCCGTTCTTTCCTGTGACGGGAGATGAGCCTGCCTGGGGCATGCGCTCCTATACCGACCAGCAGGACAGTTCCTCCTGGGGCGGGGAGGACGTCTTCGATGTCTATTCCCAAAGCGATGGGACCGCCATCGATGGCACGAAATACAAGGACTGGTGACGGTATGTGGAAGAGGATAATACGGACAGAGCGGGGTTTTACCCTGATAGAGCTGATGATTGTGGTCTCCATCATCGGCATACTGGCAGCTATAGCCGCACCGAACTATCAGTGGGGCATCATCCGTGCGCGAGAGGCGGTGCTGCGCGAGAACCTCTACATGATGCGCTCCACCATAGATCAGTTCTACGCCGACCAGGGGAAATACCCCGACTCGCTGGAGGAGATGGTTGAGAGCAAAAACAAATACCTGAGAGAGGTGCCAAAGGACCCCTTCACAAAAACGAACGAATGGGTTATCGTAGCCCCGCCTCCCGTAGAAGGGCAGGAGGTCCAGGGGGCCGTGTACGATGTGCATAGCACCTCGCCGCTGATCGGCTCCAATGGCGTACCGTATAACGAGTGGTAGTGACAGGCGTTACCCGATAAACGAGGCATACGAGATGATTCAACTGCACAATGTAAGCATGTCGTACCAAGCTGAAATGACCGCCCTGACCAACATCAGCTTGAGAATCCCCAAAGGGGATTTTGTTTTTTTAACCGGACAGTCCGGAGCCGGAAAATCGACACTCCTGAAACTCCTCTATGCGGAACTCTCCCCGAGTCGCGGTCAGGTGCTGATCGACGGCGTCAACCTGACCAGGCTTTCGCGCTCGCAGATCCCCTTTTTGCGCCGCTCGATTGGCGTCGTGTTCCAGGACTACAAGCTGCTGCCGAACCGAACGGTGCTTGAGAACGTAGCCATCACCCTTGAAGTGCTGGGGTGGGGTAAGCGCGACATCGGCAAGAAGGTTTACCACATCCTGAAACAGATGGGACTCGAGGACAAGGTGAATTGCACGCCCTTGAGGCTTTCCGGAGGCGAACAGCAGCGTGTGGCCCTGGCCCGGGCGTTGGTGAACGACCCGAAGATCCTGATCGCCGACGAGCCTACCGGAAATCTCGACGAGGAGAACAAGGAACAGATCCTCTCCCTGTTCAAGGAGGCGAACATCCGCGGCACCACCGTGGTGGTCGCGACTCACGACAGGCGGGTGATCGAGAACTCGCACCGGACGGTGATTCGCCTGGAGAAGGGTAAACTGCTGGAGGAGCCTGATGTCGAAAACTAAGCACGCGGTTCGTTCGAGGCTCGCCCGGGAGGGCTTCTTTGGACGTCTTTCCTATTTTTCCGCCCGGGCCCTGATGAATCTGAGGCAGAACGTCTTTGTGAGCGTGGTAACCGTCGGGACCATTTCGCTTTCGCTGCTGATCGCCTCGCTGTTCCTCCTGGTCTACGTGAACCTGGAGGGAATGGCCGAGGGGTGGAGCGACAAGGTGCAGGTCGTGGCATACTTCGACCAGGAGCCGAGTCCGCTGGCAGTTGCTGCCCTGAAGGGGAGGGTGCAGGCGATTGCCGGCACCTCCAAGGTCGTTTTCGTCACCCAGGTGGAGGCCGAGCAGAGGCTGCGCGGCCGCCTGAAGGGACAGGAGTCGCTTCTGGACGGCATCACCCCGGAGGTGCTCCCTGCCTCGCTGGAGATAAGCCTCGACCGTGGACACCGCGAGAGTGCGGCAGTCGCCTCCTATGTGGCTGCACTAAAAAGGATCCAGGGGATTACAGAGGTTCAGTACGGGGAGGAGTGGGTGAAGCGTTTCAACTCCTTCATGAACATGTTTCGCCTGATGGGGGCGCTCCTGGGTGGCTTTCTGTGCATCACCGTGCTGTTCATCGTATCGAACACCATCAAGCTCACCATCTATGCGAGAAAAGAGGAGCTGGAACTGCTCGGGCTGGTGGGGGCGACACGCCTTTTCATCAAGGCTCCCTTCCTGATCGAGGGGGTGCTGCAGGGGGCGCTGGGCGGCGTACTGTCGCTGGTTGCCCTTTTTGTCTGTTACTTCTCCTTCCTGAAGAACGCGGGGAGCTTTCTCGGAGTGAATCCGGCAGCTGTGGGACTCTCCTTCCTGCCGGTCGGCCACCTGGCTGCAATTCTGTGCGGCGGGGTGCTGCTCGGATTCCTCGGGAGTCTCACCTCCTTGAAACGGTTCATACAGGTCTAGCATGCGCCGTTATCCCGTTATATTGTCTCTTTTTATCGTCCTTTTGGTACCTCCCCTTGGCAATGCGGGGGTAAAGGAGGATTTGCAGGGGGTGAAAAAGCAGATCAAGGAGAAAAGCTCCCTGATCATCAAGACCCAGAAGGTGGAGACCAAGGTATCCGTCGAACTGGAGCAGATCCAGAAATCGCTTGCGGAGAAGCAGTCGAGCCTGGTAATGCTCCGGCGGGATCTGGCCGGAGTTGAGAAGGGGATCGGCAGGACCCTGGAAGAGATCGAGCGCGAACGGCTAGAGGCGGAAAGCAAGCGCCTGCAGATAAACCGCCGGGTGGCCGCCCTCTACAAGGGGGGAGCTACGGGTAACCTGCGGGTTTTCTTCTCTTCGGAGTCCTTTCCCCAGATGACGGAAAGCCTTCGCTACATGCGCAGCATTCTGGAAAACGACCGGAAGCTTTTTCTGCAGTACAGCGAGAACCTGGAGCGCTTGAAGCAGCTAAAGCAGGGCCTGGAGAAGGACGCTGCCAGCAAGGAGAGGATCCGGCGCTCCATGGAGGCCAAGAAAAAGGACATAGAGCAGGAGAAAATCCGCAAGGCGAGCTACCTCGTCAAGGTGAGGCAGGACAAACAGAGGTACCAGAGTGCCCTGAACGAGCTCCGGGCAAATGCCAAGCGGCTGCAGAGCATGTTCAATAGCCTTGAGGCGAGAAAAAGAAAGGCGAGTAAACAGAAGCCGCGCGTTAAACATGCAGCGCCTGGCGGCAAAAAGGGGGGTAATTCCCTCCCGCCCGCTCCGTTCGTGCCCAACATGGGACTCGGCGCCCAAAAGGGGAGGCTGTCGCTGCCGGTGAAGGGAACCATCGTAGACCGGTTCGGCAGGCACAAGCATCCCGAGTTTGACTCCTTCACGGTCAGTAACGGCATCTCGGTGGCAGCACCAGCCGGAGCCCCCATTCATGCGGTGTTTGACGGGGAAGTGATTTTTGCCGACTCCTTTAAAGGGTATGGTAATATGATCATCGTCGATCACGGCGACGGCTTCTTCAGTCTCTACGCCCACGCGTCTTCCGTGCTCAAAAGAGTCGGGTCGAAGGTGGCCAGAAACGACGTGCTGGCGAGGGTGGGCATCCCGGACAGCTCCAAGGGCTCCATGCTTTATTTCGAGATCCGCTACCAGGGCAAGCCGGTCGATCCAGCACCCTGGTTCAGATAGACAATAGACACTTTTAATAAGATTCTTAGGGAGGCATAATGTTCAAGGGCAGTAAATTCAAGAAGGCAACCCTGTTCGTCACCACCGTTTCTCTGCTCACGCTTTGCATCGCTTTCGGCGTGCAGCGAAGATGTGCAGCCGAGGGTGGCGGCAATGACTACGAATCGATCGAACTCTTCACCGACGTACTTTCCATCGTGAAGAAGAGCTATGTCGAGGAGGTGGACACCAAGAAGCTCATTTACGGGGCGATCAACGGCATGCTCACCTCGCTGGACCCGCACAGCTCCTTCATGCCTCCGGACACCTACAAGGAGATGAAGATTGATACCAAGGGCGCCTTCGGCGGTCTCGGCATCGAGATCACCGTCAAGGACGGGATCCTGACTGTCATCTCCCCGATAGAGGACACCCCTGCCTTCAAGGCCGGCATCAAGGCGGGTGACCAGATCCTGAAGATCGACGACAAGTTCACCAAGGACCTGACCATCACAGACGCGGTGAAAAGGATGAGAGGGGTCAAGGGGAGCAAGGTCACCCTCACCATCATGCGCGAGGGTTTTGATAAAACCAAGGAGTTCGTACTGGAGCGCGACATCATCCAGGTGAAAAGCGTGAAGTTCAAGATGCTGGATGACGGCTACGCTTATGTGAGAATAGCCCAGTTCCAGGAAAAGACCGACGAAGATCTTGAAAAGGCACTGCAGAGCCTGCAGCCTGAGAAAAAGCAGCTTAAAGGGCTGGTTCTCGATTTGCGCAACGATCCGGGCGGGCTGCTGGACCAGGCGGTGCGGGTAAGCGAGCATTTCACCGAAGAAGGGAAGCTGATCGTCTACACCGAGGGACGCGAGAAGGAATCCCAGATGAAGTTCCTCTCCCGCAAGGGAAGCAAGCAGGGGAACTACCCGATCGTGGTACTGATCAACAGCGGCAGTGCCAGCGCCTCTGAGATCGTAGCCGGTTGTCTGCAGGACCATAAGCGCGCAGTGGTCATGGGAACCCAGAGTTTCGGCAAGGGGAGTGTACAGACCATCATACCGCTGTCAGACAAGTCCGGTCTGAGGCTCACCACAGCCCGCTACTTTACGCCAAGCGGCCGCTCGATTCAGGCGAAGGGGATCATCCCGGACATCACGGCGGAGCAGGTCGAAATTGTCGCGACTCCTGCGAAGAAGGACGGCATGCACATACGGGAAAAGGACCTGGAAAATCATTTCGAGGGTGACAAGAAGGAGCCGGTCGAAGAGAAGGACGTCAAGCTCCCCCCCTACAAGACAGATGACGCGGTGAAGAGCGATTCACAGATCCTGCGCGCGCTGGACCTTTTGAAGGGGTGGGAGATTCTGAAAACCATGGGGAAGGCCTCCTGAAGTAAGGCGGCTTGACTGGCTGCCGGCAGATTGGGGAGTGCTGACCTCTGCTGCACTGAATGCTGTTAAAACGGAAGGGGACCCAGCGTCTCCTTCCGTTCTCGCAAGGAAGAAGTTGCTCGGACCTGCCCAACCCTAGTGTGAGGTTTTCATGTTAAAGCGAAATCTTTTCTACCCGCTGCTGCTACTCTGCACATGCGTCATGCTGCCGGTTCCTGCCTTCGCCATCGCGACGCTCTCCATATCACCTGCAGGCGACGGAGTATTCGTTCTGCATGGAGCGCGCATGCAGGAAGTGTCGAGCTTTCACATTTCGATCAAATATGACGCGACGACGCTGTCAAACCCGCGTGTTGTGATGGGAAGCCTTGCCAGCGGCAGAATGGCCGCGATAAACGCAGGAGGCAATCCCATCCAGATAGGATCTGTCGACCTTAAACCGCTTGGGGGGAGTGGCAGCGGCACCATCGCCACCATCACTTTTAACCGGACCGGTCCCTCCGCCGGTCGCATTACCGGGCTGGATGGCAATCTGCTTGACGCAAGCAGCCCACCAAAAAAGGTGGCGATGTCAACGCCGGTCATCACAGATCCCAATCCAGCTGCCGATCAACCTTCGACCGACGACAGCGGTAATGACACGACGGCAACCGCCTCCACAACAACAGCCGGATCAACCCAGCAACCGACAGAGTCCCAGGCGGCTTCTCCATTTGTGGTGGGCGGGACTTTGACCCTCCCGTCGGATGAAAATACTGACGAGGAAGCCGGTGATCCGGCCGCTCAGCCTGCGCAACAGGAGATCCTGGAGCGTCAGCCCGATGAGCGCGCGAATGCAGAGTCCGCTCCCGAGGCTGGCGAGGCTCAGGATGCTGCGCCCAAGGCGGCTGTGCCGCCTGCCGCGGTCGCAAAAAGGATTCAAAGCGCACTCGAAAGGTTCAGGCTTTTTGAAGGCGAGAGGACAGTCAGTAACCTCATTGCGCTGTTCAGCAGGGAAAGTGCTGCCTCCTTCAGCCAGGTTCCCGCCATAATGATAGCCGACGGGCAAGCGAGCCTGAAGGTGTTCATTGCAGATGTGAAAGGTGACAAGGCGCCCAATTTCGCCTTCAACTCCGCCCGCTTCGTCTCATTGACACGTGTGGCGGAAGGGGAATGGGAGATTGAGGTAAGACCCGAAAAAGGTGCTGTCAGCCCCAGCGTCAGCGTGCTGTCGGAAAACCTCCTGCAGGAGTTTCCACTGACCGTGACATCTCGGGCAGAGGTCGCTTTGCTAAAGCCGGGCGTGCTGGCAGAGGCGGACTTTCAACTGTTCCTGAAAGAGCGGGGCACCGCTTCCGCTCCCAGGTTCGACCTTAACGGCGACGGCAGGCGTGACTATCTGGACGACTACATATTCACCGCCAATTATCTGGTGAGGATGCAGGAAAAGGCAGACAAAACAAAGGGTGCGCAATAGAGGCAAGAGCAGGCTGGGCCTCCCTCGGTAAGCTTGCCCGCGCCAAGCTACTTTCGATGCCTCCCGGACTTCAGAGTCCGGGAGGCATCTGTCTTTGCCAATAGTCCCTCAGTTGCGGGGCAGCCTGGCAGCGCGGTTTTTTTCTGTTGCCGAAACCCGGGCGATGAGGTATACAGCTCTCGGCTGCCATGTTAGCCGTTTCAAACATCTGGCTGGTTTTTTCCAGCCATAAATAACGCCGTTTCGGCGGGAGGACCACATGCCAACTCTAAGCGACAGCAAACTATTCCAGCAGCTCTGTTTCATCGACGGGAATTGGACGGGAGCCGACAGCGACGAGACCATCGAGGTCAGCAATCCGGCCACCGGAGAGAAGATTGGAACCATACCTAAAATGGGTGCAGCGGAGACCCGCCGGGCCATTGAGGCTGCCAACAAGGCGCTTCCGGGGTGGCGTGCAAAAACCGCCCACGAGCGTTCAGCCATCCTGCGTCGCTGGTCGGAGCTCCTTTTGGAGAACCAGGAAGATCTCGCCATCCTGATGACGGCGGAGCAGGGTAAACCGCTTGCTGAATCCCGCGGCGAGACCGTCTACGCAGCCTCTTTTCTGGAGTGGTTCGCCGAGGAAGGGAGGCGGGTTTACGGGGACGTCATCCCGCCGCATCAAAGCGACAAGAGGATCGTGGTTCTCAAGGAGCCGATCGGGGTCTGCGCCGCCATCACCCCCTGGAATTTTCCCTCCGCGATGATCACCAGAAAGGCGGCACCCGCGCTTGCCGCAGGTTGCACCATGGTGGTAAAGCCCGCCACAGCCACGCCATATTCGGCGCTCGCCCTGGCTGAACTTGCCCGGCGCGCCGGTGTCCCGGACGGGGTTTTCTCGGTAGTCACCGGCTCCGCCGCGGGGATCGGCGGCGAGATGACGGCCAACCCGCTGGTACGCAAGCTGACATTCACGGGCTCGACCGAGATCGGCAAGAAACTGATGGCCCAGTGCGCCGGGACCGTCAAGAAGGTCTCCCTGGAACTAGGGGGTAACGCACCCTTCATCGTCTTTGACGACGCCGATCTGGATGCCGCCGTCGAGGGGGCTATGGTGTCGAAATACCGCAACACCGGCCAGACCTGCGTCTGCACCAACCGGTTTCTCGTGCAGGACGGCGTATACGACAGGTTCGCCGAGAAGCTGGCGCAAGCCGTCTCCAGCATGAAGGTCGGGGACGGGCTCAAGGGAGAAACCCAGCAGGGGCCGCTAATCGACCGGGCCTCCCTGGAAAAGGTGGAGGAGCATATCTCGGATGCGCTGTCGCACGGGGCGCGCCTGGTGACCGGGGGGAAGCGCCATGCGCTGGGCGGTACCTTTTTCGAGCCTACCGTCCTTGCCGACGTCGTCCCAGGCATGCTGGTTGCCCGAGAGGAGACTTTCGGCCCGGTGGCGCCGCTTTTCCGCTTCCATACCGAGCAGCAGGCTGTAGAGATGGCGAACGACACGGAGTTCGGTCTGGCCGCCTATTTCTACAGCCAGGACATCTCCCGGGTCTGGCGGGTGGCCGAGGCGATCGAGTCCGGCATCATAGGGATCAATACCGGGCACATCTCCACCACCGTAGCCCCATTTGGAGGAGTGAAGGAGTCCGGCATCGGCCGGGAGGGGTCGAAATACGGCATAGACGAGTTTCTGGAGGTGAAATACCTCTGCATCGGCGGGATCAAGTAGGTAAGCCCGGCGGCCCATAAAGGCGGCTGAGGAAGATCCGGCAGAGTACAGCCGTGGTGGCGCGAGAAGCAAGCAGAGGGTGCAAGGTCCATGGAAGAGGTGCATGTTTATTCGGGTGGCAGGCTTGCCCGCGCAGAGGCCGAGGTGGTGGGGGAGTTTCCACTGGTGCTCAGGGTGAACGACAGGGAGATCGTCACGCTGATCGCATCGCCCCACGACCTCAGGTTCCTGGTAGCCGGATTTCTCCTGGTGCAGGGCTTCGTCCAGAGCGTGGACGATTTTCTGGTGCTGAGCGTCTGCAACGATTACGGTATCGCCAATGTCCGCATCAGGGGCGAAATACCGGCAGAGCTGAAGCCGATCCTCACCTCCGGCTGCGGTACCGGCATCACCTTTTCACTTCCCGGCGCCGGTCGGCTGGCAAAGCTTCAACCGCAATCGGCGGTAACTCCGGCGGTCATCTTCGGGCTGATGGCACAGCTCGCGGTGAAGGCGGAAAAGTACCGAAGCCACGGCGGTGTCCATTCCGCCGCCGTGGGCGACACGGACGGCAAGCTTCTGCTGCATGCGGAGGATATCGGCCGTCACAACACCTTCGACAGACTGGCCGGTGAAGCGCTTCTCAAGGGTGTGCAACTTGCCGGAAGGGTGCTGGTCACCTCGGGGAGGGTTTCCGCCGAGATGGCTGCCAAGGCGGCTGCACTCGGCATACCGCTGATCGCCTCCCGCACCTCGCCCACCGACCTGGCCATCCGGATCTGCCGGGAAGCCGGCATCACCCTGGTCGGCTATCTTCGCGGCGCCAGGTTTACTGTCTACTCCCATCCTGACCTGCTGCTGATCGATGAACCGGCCTTGTGACCACTCCCGCAGCAACTTCTTATTGAAAATCTGTAATTATTTCCACCTGCTGCAACTACTTAACGCCCATTTGTCAATGCTGTAGCGGCAAACCGGCCTACTCTCAGTCTAAATCTCTCTCCTCCCGCCATTTCAACAATTGACAAACAGGCCTAAAAACTGTATACAGTATCCGTTCAAATGTAATGTGTCCATTGCGCTGTATTCCCATAAATGCCGTAAATAACAGCAAATATCTGGAGGAGGGATCATGATCGAAGCGTACCTGAAACAAGAGGCAGAAAGAAAGGCACTCGGCATTCCTGCCAAGCCGCTCGACCCCGAGCAGACCGCGGGACTTTGCAAGCTGTTGGAGGCACCGCCTGCAGGCAAAGAGGCATTCCTGCTGGAACTCCTCAAGGAGCGGGTTTCTCCCGGTGTTGACCCGGCTGCCGAGGTTAAGGCCGCTTTTCTCGCCGGCATTGTTAACGGTTCACTTAAATCCCCGCTGGTCTCCAAAAAAGAGGCGGTCCAGATCCTCGGCACCATGCTGGGCGGCTACAACGTGGCTCCCCTGATCACAGCGCTCAAGGATGCGGAACTGGCAGAGGAGGCTGTTAAAGCCCTCTGCGGCATCACCCTCGTCTATGACGCTTTCGACGAAGTGCTGGCACTCTCAAAGACCAACGCCTCCGCAAAGAAAGTGCTCGATTCCTGGGCAGCCGCTGAGTGGTTCACCTTCAAGAAGGGGCTCCCTGAAACGGTCAAGGTGAAAGTGTACAAGGTGGAAGGCGAGATCAACACGGACGACTTTTCGCCGGCAGGCGACGCCTGGAGCCGCCCCGACATCCCCCTGCATGCGCTCGCCATGGGCAAGACCCGCTTCCCTGACGGCAATGCCACCATCGCCAAGTTCAGGGCCGACGGTTTCCAGGTCGCTTTCGTGGGCGACGTGGTGGGGACCGGTTCTTCCAGGAAATCCGCCTGCAACAGCGTGCTCTGGGCAATCGGCCAGGACATCCCGGCGGTTCCGAACAAGAGAAGAGACGGCATCATCATCGGCGGCGTCATCGCCCCGATCTTCTTCAACACGGCCCAGGACTCCGGCGCTTTCCCGATCAAGACCGACGTCTCCAAGATGAATACCGGCGACGTGATCGTGATCGACTCCAAGAAGGGTGAGATCAAGACCGAGTCCGGCGAGCTTCTCTCCACCTTCGAGATCTCCCCGAACACGCTCTCGGACGAGTTCCGCGCAGGCGGCAGGATCGCGCTCATCATAGGCCGCGCTCTCACCGACCGTTCCAGAAAGGCGCTCGGCCTGCCGGCAACCGATGTCTTCACCCTGCCGGTCAACCCGGTGCCGAAGGCAGGCCAGGGGTACTCACTTGCGCAGAAGATGGTCGGCAAGGCTTGCGGAGTCGCCGGCGTCCTGCCCGGTACCGCATGCGAGCCCGCCATGACCACGGTCGGCTCCCAGGATACCACCGGTCCGATGACGGCCGACGAGCTGAAGGAACTCGCCTGCCTGAAGTACCTGGCGCCGATGTTCATGCAGTCCTTCTGCCACACGGCCGCCTATCCCAAGCCCGCCGACGTGAAGATGCATAAGACACTCCCCAACTTCATGATCGATCGTGGCGGGGTACCGCTGAAGCCCGGCGACGGCGTCATCCACTCCTGGCTTAACCGTCTCCTCGTCCCCGACACAGTCGGGACCGGCGGCGACTCCCATACCCGTTTTCCGATCGGCATCTCCTTTCCGGCCGGCTCCGGTCTGGTCGCCTTCGCAGGCGCGCTCGGCTTCATGCCGCTCGACATGCCTGAGTCGGTGCTGGTCCGCTTCAAGGGGAAATTCAACCCCGGCATCACCCTGCGCGACGCTGTTAACGCGATACCGCTTTGGGCCATCAAGCAGGGTCTTTTGACCGTACCGAAGAAGAACAAGGTGAACATCTTCAACGGCCGCATCCTTGAGATGGAAGGTCTACCCGAGCTCTCCGTCGAGCAGGCCTTCGAGCTTACCGACGCCGCCGCCGAGAGAAGTGCCGCCGCCGGCTGCATCAAGCTCTCCGAAGAGTCGGTAGCCAAATACCTCCGCTCCAACGTGGCTCTCATGCGCAAGATGATCGCCGACGGCTACCAGGACGCCACCACCCTGCAAAACCGCATCAACGCGGTCCAGGAGTGGTTGAAGGATCCCAAGCTGCTGGCCGCCGACGCCAACGCCGAGTACGCGGCTGTCATCGAGATCGATCTTGCCGAGATCACCGAGCCGATCCTCGCCTGCCCGAACGATCCCGACGACGTGAAAATCCTCTCCGACGTTGCCGGAACCCCGATCCAGGACGTGTTCCTCGGCTCCTGCATGACCAACATAGGTCATTTCCGTGCAGCAGGCGAAATCTGGAGGGGTAAGACCTTCAACCCTGCCATCCGGACCTGGATCTGCCCGCCGACCCGCATGGATCAGGTGCAGTTGAAGGACGAGGCCTACTTCGCGATCTACAGCGCAGTCGGCGCCCGTATCGAGATAGCAGGCTGCTCGCTCTGCATGGGTAACCAGGCCCGCGTGCCTGACGCGGTCAACATGTTCTCCACCTCGACCCGTAACTTCGACGACAGGATCGGCAACGGCGCCAAGGTGTTCCTGGGCTCGGCCGAGCTCGGCGCCATCACCGTCAACCTCGGCAAGCTGCCGACCCCTGCCGAGTACTTAGCCCAGTACCAGGAGAGGGTGGCGCCGAACAAGGAGGCCATCTACAAATACCTCCAGTTCGACGAGATCGCAGAATACCAATAGTATTTTAAGAAGAAAGCAGGATAGGCAAAGTAAAAGGCCCGCCGGTAACCCGGCGGGCCTTTACTGTACCTGCTGTTCGCTATGGGGTTTGTTCAACCGCTTAGAGCAGCCCCTTCAACTCCTCGATCAGATCTCCTAAAAGGTCATATCCGTCCTGCCAGAATGCCGGGTCGCTCAGCACTATGCCGGCCGGCGCCAGTGTGTCAGCCGGGCTCTTGGAACCGCCGTCCGCCAGTATCTCGCGGTAGATCGGAATGAAGCTCTCGCGCTCTTTCAGGTAGCGCTGGTAGAGCGAGAGCACCAGCAGTTCGGCGCAGGTATACGAGTAGCAGTAAAAGCGCGCATGAATGAAGTGGGAGATGTAGCTCCAGCCAAAGCGGTAGGGCTCGATCATCTCCACCGAGTCGCCATAGAGCTTGCCGTTTTCCTGCCACCAGATGTCGCACAGTTCACTGGTAGTCAAGAGCCCGTTCTTTCTCTCAAGATGCATCTTCTCCTCGAACCTGGTGAGCACGTTCTGCCGGAAGGTGGTGGCGATAATGTCCTCTATCTTCGCGCAAAGAAGCGACCTCTTCACCGACGGGTCCGTCTCGTGCTGAAGCAGCTGCCGGGTGAGCAGCATTTCGCCGAAGACGGAGGCGGTTTCGGCAAGCGGCAGCGGCGGGTGGTAGTTTAGCATGGTCTGGCGCTGCGCCAGCATGAAGTGTATGCCGTGGCCCACCTCGTGCGCGATGGTCGAGACGTCGCGCAGGTTCCCCGTGTAGTTCAAAAGCAGGTACGGGGAGAGCGACGGGGTCATCCCCATGCAGAAAGCGCCTCCGCTCTTGCCGGGGCGCGGCAGTACGTCGACCCTCTTCTCCAGGAAAAATGAATCAGCCAGCTCGGCAAATTCACCGGAAAATCCTCTGTAGGCCTGCACCACCATCTCGCGCGCCTCGTCAAAGCCGTACTTTCTGCCGCTGTCGGTCAACGGCGCGTAGATGTCGGTATTCTTAAGACGCGGCATGCCGAGCAACTGCGCCTTCAGCCTGAAGTACTCCTGGGCGAGAGGATAGTTCGACTCGGACACCTGCATCAGGCTTTGCACAACCGGGGTCGGTATCTCGTTGCCGAGGTTGGTAGGCTCCATCGGGTGGCCGTAATTTCTGAGTTCCAGATCCTGTGAGTGGTCCAGTGCCACGTTGTTGAAGACGGCGGAGAACATAATCCCGTGCTCTTCGTGCCGCTTTAAAAAGGTTCCGAATGCCCTTTCCCTGAGTGAGGCGTCCGGGTGGTGAAGCAGTGCCAGCAGCTCCTCGCCGGTCATCTCCCGGCTCTCCCCATCGATCTCCAAGGTGTAGCGCAAAGAGGCAGAGACCTCGTCGAACAGGCGGCAAAAGGCCTGCACGCCGGTGAGGCTCTTCTGGGATAAAAGGCTCTCCTCCCGCTCGCTCAGCGTATGGCTCTTGAACTTTCGCAGCACCTCCAGGAAGTGGCGGTAGGAGGCAAGCAGGCTGTCGTTCAAGAGGGTGTTGAAGGGCTCCTCCTTCAGCTGGATGATCTCCAGATCGAAGAAGAGCAGTTCCCTCCCCATCAGGTTTCCGAACTCATCCGATTTCTGCGACAGGCGCTTGTTTTCGTCATTCTCACTGTCCGCGGCAAAGAGCAGGTGCGCGTAGAGCTGCGGCTTTGCCAACCCCTCCTGCAGTGACTCATAGCTTTTCAGGGCTTTTAGAAGCTCTTCAGCAGAAAGGGCTGCGACCCTGGTACGGTAGCGATCCCGGAAGGCTGCCACCTGGGAGCGGCCTTCCTCGAAGGCACGCGCAAGTTCGGGAGATGAGGGGGACGGGTAGAGGGGGGTGGTATCCCAGTTAAGGTCGAGGTTCATGGTGCTCTCCTGAAGTCAGCGAAGTTTTTAAGTAAATTCCGGTTAAAACTATCCGATAGTAATCGATGGCGTGCAGGCTGTCAAGGGAGCTCCCCCCGGCTGCGAGGGACCCGTTTCCGGGGCAGGGAGCTTCCTGCTTTGTTTCCTTGAGAGGGGCGCGCGGTGTGGAAAGGCATTAGATGAGGGATACTCAGGCGTTCGAAGGGATCGGTGCCGGAGCAACTGGTGGGTGGACCTGCAAGGGGGGCGGAGCTGCCGTAACCCGAAAGGCTTCAGATCTCGACGCTCAGGCTGTCGCCGCGCGGCACCAGTTCGCTGAAGAAGTTGATGGTGCTGAATCTGGTGGAGACCGCCGGAGCCGACTGCGAGCTGAAGCGGCCGACGTGGATCAGGTACTTGATGCCAAAAAGCCGCGCCGTCTCCAGGTTGGTCTCGCTGTCCTCCCCAAGCATGGTGCGCTCCGGTACAAAAGGAAGTCTTTCCTGCAGCTTCCCCCAGAAAGCGGGGTCTTCCTTGGGAAGTCCCAGATCGTGTGCCGAGACGATACCGTCGAAATAGGGGCCGATTCTGGTCCTGCGCAGCTTCAGATCCAGCGTCTTTCCGTGCGCGTTGGTCACCAGGTGAATTCCCTTGCCATGCTGGCGCAGATAAACCAGGAATTCCATCACGAAGGGATGCACGGCGATCAGGTGGTCGATCTCCACCTTCAAGACAGGAATGTCCAGACCGAGCTGGTCGGACCAGTAGTCGAGGTCGGTCCAGTTCAGGGTGTTCTCCTGGGAGCGAAACATCCCGTGCAGACGCTCCTTGGCCTGCGCGTGCCCCACGCCGTACTTCTCCGCGTAGCGCTTAGGCACATGTTCGAGCCAGAAATGGTCGTCGAAATGCCGGTCCAGAAGAGTCCCGTCCATGTCCAGCAGCACCGTGTCGATCTGGTTCCAGTCGATGGTCATGCGGTTCATCGCCATCTCATACTCGCTTTTATATACACCTTAGGCAAAGACCGCGGCCTGCACCGTTCAGGCTGCGGTCCTGCCGCGGTCAGTTGTGACAGGGCCGGGCAGACGCGTCTTAGCAGGCCCTTTCCTGCAGGAACCGCTTGATCATATCCCGGTCCGCTTCCATCACCTCGCAGCGTGTCGTGAGCCCTTGCAGGGCGGCCAGTCTGGACGGGAGCTCAAGGGAAGAGCCGATCCCCTTCTCCACGGCGTCGCCGAACTTGGCCGGGTGCGCTGTTGCCAGGCAGATTACGCTGGAGCCGTCCTTTACACAGTCAAGGGCTGCACGCACGCCGACTGCCGTGTGCGGGTCAAGGATGTAGCCGTTTTCGGCGTTGAAGGATGCGATGGTGCCTAGCGTCTGTTTTTCGTCGACCGAGCAGGTGAGAAACTCGCTTTGCACCCGCTTTATTTCCTGATCGCTGAAAACGATCCTGCCGGTCTGCTGCAGCTCTGCGAAGGCGTCCTTCACCCTTTCCGGGCTCTCGTCGAATAGATAGAACAGGTAGCGTTCGAGGTTGGACGCCAGCTGGATGTCCATGGAAGGGGAGACTGTCTGCACCACTTGCCCGAGCGAGTAGTCGCCGCTGGCAACGAAGCGGCTCAGGATGTTGTTTTCGTTGGTTGCCAGGATCAGCTTGGAAACGGGCAGACCCATCCGCTTTGACAGGTACCCGGCGAAGATGTCGCCGAAATTGCCGGTCGGAACGGAGAAGACAACCTCCTGCTGCTCCGGCAGGCGTCCCCAGGCGTAAAAATAATAGACCACCTGGGCCATCACACGCGCCCAATTTATGGAGTTGACGGCGCCAAGCGAATATTCTTTTTTAAAGGGGAGATCGTTGAACAGTGACTTTACGATCTCCTGGCAGTCGTCAAAGGTTCCCTTCACAGCTATGTTGTGCACGTTCTCGTCTAACACCGTGGTCATCTGCAGGGCCTGGATAGGGGAGGTCTTCAGGTGCGGGTGCATGATGAAGATATCGATGTTCTGCTTGCCGCGCACGCCGGCGATGGCGGCGCTCCCCGTGTCTCCGGAAGTCGCGCCGAGGATGTTCATCTTCTCACCGCGCTCCTTTAAGAGATATTCAAACAGGTTCCCCAAAAGCTGCAGCGCTACGTCCTTGAAAGCAAGTGTCGGTCCGTGGAACAACTCCAGTATGTAGACGCCGTCCTTTTTTATCAGGGGAGTGGTTTCCGGATGGTCGAAGCTCGCGTAGGAGCGGTCGATCAATTCCTTTAGCTCAGGCGCCGGTATGTCGTCGGCAAAAAGGGAGATGATATTGAAGGCAAGGTCGGGGTAGGAAAGCCGCGACCATGAGCTGAGGGTCTCCCTGTCGATCTGCGGGATACTCTGCGGCAGGATGAGACCTCCGTCGGTGGCAAGCCCCATCATAACTGCATCCTTGAAACCGATGGGGGCGATGTTTCCCCTGGTGCTGATGTATTTCATGTAAGTTCTCTTTCCTGCTGAAGGGTTTATTTGCTACTTAGCAACGACAATATATAGCAGTTTAAATTTCAAATGTGAAGCGATTGCTGGGTGTGGTCTGCTTTGGGGGCAGAGATGAGGCCTACAGAGAACACGATGCAGCGTGTCTTACTGGCAGAACCAGGAGCGAAGCTAAGTTTTGCCGGGCAACAAGATGTAGTTTTTCTCGCAGTGTTAAATCTGACCAATAAAATGGTTGGCGTACCCATTCGCTCCGTGTTGTCAGAGGGGAAAGATTCCCGCTTTTTTCAACGATTTTGCGCGCGGGAAAGGCCGGAAATGGGTCTGTTTTTCGAAAAAAAGCACTTGCATAAAGAAGGCTTCCATGCTAAATATTGGGTCACATGTTAATGTTCACTCAAAAGTGAGCTCCTCCGGCTCGCTTTTTTTTATGGGAAATGTAAAGATGGCAAAAGTCGACGCAGTAGAAAGAATAACTGAGATTGTCGAAGGGATCGTAGCACCGCTCGGTATGGGACTTGTGGACCTTGAGTACCGGCGCGAGGGAAGGGATATGGTGGTCCGGCTCTTTTTGGAAAAAGAGGGCGGTATCACGCTGGATGACTGCTCATCGGTCAGCAGGGAGCTTTCCGACATACTGGATGTGGAAGATTTCATGCCCGAACATTACACGCTTGAGGTGTCTTCCCCAGGGATCTGCCGGCCGCTGAAGAAGCTTGCCGACTATGAGCGTTTCGTAGGTCATCAGGTGAAGATAAAGACCTTCGAGACCCTTACCGACGAAGCAGGCAACAAGCGCAAGACCTTTGTCGGCACCCTTACCGGTGTGGAGGGCGGGGTGGTCAACATACATCTCACCGAAGGGCAAGACGCCGCCATCCCGCTGGAAAAAGTGGCCAAGGCCAATCTTGAGTATGAATTCTAACCGCTTTAATAGAATAATATCAGCAACTCGAAGGAGACAGTGACGTGGAAACGAGCTTTAACCTCAAGCATACTATTGACCAGATCGTCAAAGAGAAGGGTATAGATAAGAGTATCGTGTTGGAGGCGCTGGAACAGGCAGTCCTCACCGCTGCCAACAAGAAGTTTCGCAATACCCGCGATCTGGAGGCTCATTACAACGCAGAGATCGGCGAAGTGGAGCTGTTTGAGTTCGTTACCGTCGTGGACGAGGTGCAGGATTCCTACCGCGAGATTGAGCTCGATGAGGCCCGCGAGGAGGATCCGGAGGTTGAGGTCGGCGACTCCATCGGGATGAAGATGGATGCCAGCGGCTTCTCCCGGATTGCTGCCCAGACTGCCAAACAGGTGATAATTCAGCGGGTCCGCGAGGCCGAGCGCGAAACCATTTTCAACGAGTTTCTTGAGCGCCAGGGCGAGATCGTGAACGGCGTGGTGCGCCGCTTCGAAAAGGGCGACCTGATCGTCGACCTGGGACGCGCCGAGGCACTCCTGCCGCACAAGGAGCAGGCACCGCGCGAGGTGTACCGTCAGGGCGACCGTGTGAAGGCGCTGATCACCGAGATTCGCATGACCACCAAGGGACCTCAGATCCTGCTCTCCCGCACCCATCCGACCATGCTGGCCAAGCTGTTCGAGGCAGAGGTCCCGGAGATCGCCGAGGGGATCGTCGAGATCAAGAGCGTAGTCCGCGAGCCGGGCGGCAGGGCAAAGATCGCAGTCTACTCGCACGACAGTGACGTGGATCCGGTCGGAGCGTGCGTCGGTATGCGAGGCAGTCGCGTGCAGAACGTGGTCTCCGAGCTGCGCGGCGAAAAAATCGACATTATCCCCTGGTCGGAGGATATTGCCCGTTTTGCCTGTAATGCGCTTGCACCTGCCGTGGTTACCAAGGTATATGTGGATGAAGAGGATTATGCCATGGAAGTCATCGTGGCAGACGACCAGCTATCGCTCGCCATCGGCAAGCGCGGCCAGAACGTGCGGCTCGCCGCCAAGCTGACCGGTTGGAAGATCGACATCAAGAGCGAGACCCGCATGGCCGAGGCTGAGCTGCAGCAGTTTGCCTCTTATGACGGCACTGATGCAGAAGAAGAGGCTGAAGCTGGCGAGGCCCAAGTCGATGCTGCTGCAGAGGCCGGTGTTGAGCCTGAGATTGGGAATGAGGCAGTAGAGGGCGAGGCAGCAGAGAATGAGGCCGTAGAGAATGAGGCCGCAGAGAATGAGGCCGCAGCTGAAGTCGATGCGGAGAAGGTCTAACAGGCATGCCTAAGGGTATCCCCCAGAGAAGCTGCCTTGCCTGCCGTGTGGTAAAGGACAAGGGGAGCCTGCTTCGCTTCGTGCTGGCTCCCGACCGGACCGTAGTGCCCGATCTGCAGCAGAAACTTCCCGGACGAGGCGTTTACACCTGCCTGAGTCGATCCTGTCTGAGCCGCGCTGCGCAGAAGAAGCAGTTCAGCCGGGGTTTCAAGGGCGAAGTGCAGGGGGCTGAAGCCGAGACCCTTGTCACTCAGGTGACCGATAAGCTTGAGGAGCGGATAGCCTCATATTTGAGCCTGGCCAACAAGGGTGGCAAGATCGCCTCTGGATCGGATCAGGTGATGGACAAGTTGAAAAAGGGCGGCGCCGGCATACTCTTTCTGGCGACGGACATCTCGGTCGATATCGGCGAGAAATTCCGGGCCGTGGCTAAACTCAAAGGGGTTCACTGCATGGCCCTGTTCTCCAAGGACCGTCTTGGGGGACTGATTGGAAAAGAGCTCAGGAGCGTTCTGGCTGTTCTGGACAGCGGCTTCGTAGCATCGATAAGTATGGAAATGGAAAAGTACAGGAACTTCTTTGAGGAGGAGCGTGAGTAGATGAGCAAAACCCGCGTATATGAGCTGGCGCAGCAGATGGGGATCGATAATAAAGAGCTTATGGCAAGGCTTGCCGACTTGGGCGTGCCGGTCAAAAACCATATGGCCGTTATTGAAGATGCGGATGTCAAGGCACTGTCCGCCCCTGCGCAGACAACCCACAAAGATGTTTCTCAGGAAGAAGTCCGCGTGAAGCCCACTTTGATCCGCCGGCGTGCCAAGGCGGTGGAGCCTGAGGCTGCCTCTGCCGAATCTGCGGCGGAACTAGTTGTGGAGGCTGCAGCCGAGCCGGTACCGACCGCTAGGGTCGAGGCCGAGACTGAGGCAGCACCTGCTCCCAAAGCACGGCCTGAACCGACCAGAGCCAGGATCATCGAGGCGGCACCTGCTGCCAAGCCCGCACCTGCTGCCAAGCCCGCACCTGCTGCAGTAGTTGCTCCGAGCGAGCCTGCCCCGGCTGCACCGGCCGCACAGGCTCCGGTCGCTTCTGCCGCTCCGGTCGCCGAAGCCCCCGCTGCACCGGCGCCGGCCGCACAGGCGCCGGCCGCACCGGCTGAGGAAGCTGCCAAACCCGTTGCCCCCGCGGCACCGGAAGCCGCTCCGGTTGAGGCGAAGGCACCAGCCGCTCCCACTGTTGAGCCCGAACCGGAAAAGGCGACTGCTACCAGGGCCAGGATCCTCGGCATGGTAGAAATCCCGATCCCCGCACAGCGTCCAAGCGAGCGCCGCGAGTACCAGCGTACTGCCCCGGGCGAGCGTCCTGCTGCACGCCCGGGCGTGCCGCGCGGCGTTGAGCGTCCCGGCACAGAGCGCCCCGCGCCCCGTCCGGGTGCACCGCGACCGGCAACCCCGGGTCGTCCCGGCGAGAGACCGGCACCCGGCCGTCCCGGCGAGAGGCCGGCAGGTCCCTCCCGCGGTCCCGAGCGTCCCGCGCCGCTTGCCCCGATCGATACCGCGGCCCTCGCAGAGGAGCGCCGCAAAGGTAGAAAGGCCGCACCCGCCGCCGCCCCCGACTTTTCGAAGGCCAAGAAGGGCGGAGCCCCGGTTGTGAAGAAGAAGGAAGTCTTCAAGAAACCGGATCAGCTCGACAAGCGCGAGCGGGTCTTCGAGCCCGGTCCGCGTTCGGGTAAGGGGAAGAAGAGATACGTCGAGAAGATCCAGATCGGCAAGAAGACGGAAATCACCGTGCCGAAGGCGATCAAGAGGATCATCAAGATCACCGAGTCGATCACCGTTGGCGAACTCGCCAAGCGGATGGGTATCAAGGCTCCTGACCTGATCCGTGCTCTCATGAAAATGGGCGTGATGGCAACAATCAATCACCCGCTCGACTTCGACACCGCCACCCTTTTGGCCACCGAGTTCGGCTACGAGATTGAGAACGTGGCGCTGGACGTGGACGAGATGCTGGAGGCCGAGCCTGATGCACCGGAGTCCCTGATCAAGCGTCCGCCGGTGGTAACCATCATGGGTCACGTAGACCACGGTAAAACCTCTCTTCTGGATGCCATTCGCGAGGCGAACGTAATATCCGGCGAGGCTGGCGGCATAACCCAGCACATAGGCGCTTACGACGTCGAACTGAAGGGGCGCAAGATCACCTTCCTCGACACCCCGGGCCACGAGGCGTTCACCGCCATGCGTGCCAGGGGCGCCAAGGTGACGGACATCGTCATCCTGGTGGTAGCTGCCGACGACGGCGTCATGCCGCAGACCCGCGAGGCGGTGAATCACTCGAAGGCAGCCGGCGTACCGATCATCGTCGCCATCAACAAGATGGACAAGCCGGACGCAAGCCCGGGCAAGGTGAAGCAGGAGCTGATGGAGTTCGGTCTGGTCTCCGAGGAGTGGGGGGGAGAGACCATCTTTGTCGAGGTTTCTGCCAAGAAGCGCACCAACCTCGAGTCGCTTCTGGAAATGGTCCTCTTGCAGGCCGACGTGCTGGAACTGAAGGCAAACCCCGACAAGCCAGCCCGCGGTACCATCGTGGAGGCGAAGCTCGACAAGGGGCGCGGCCCGGTGGCCACGGTCCTCGTTCAGGAGGGGACCCTGAAAGGGGGCGACTACTTCGTAGCCGGTGTTCACTACGGACGTGTGCGTGCCATGCAAAACGACAGGGGCGACAAGATACTGGCAGCCGGGCCGGCCATGCCGGTCGAAGTGATAGGTTTCACCGGAGTCCCGGATGCGGGTGACGTCTTTGTGGCGTTGGCCGACGAGAAACAGGCGAAGGAGATCGCCACCCATCGCCAGATAAAGCTGCGCGAGACCGAACTCGCCAAGCACAGCAAGCTCTCACTGGAGCAGCTCTACGAGAAGATCCAGAAGGGCGAGGTGAAGGACCTGAACACGATCGTCAAAGGCGACGTGCAGGGTTCAGTGGAGGCGGTGGCTGCATCGCTCAAAAAACTGACCACGGCAGCCATACGCCTGAACGTGCTGCATGCCTCGGTCGGCGCCATCACCGAGACCGACGTGAACCTCGCCAGCGCCTCGAACGCCATCATCCTCGGCTTCAACGTGCGTCCCGAGGTAAAGGCCGCGGCACTAGCCGAGAAGGAAGGGGTTGACGTCAGGCTCTACAACATCATCTATGATGCGGTGGACGACATCAAAAAGGCGATGGAGGGGCTTCTGGAGCCGACCTTTAAGGAGAAGACCCTCGGCCGGGCCGAGATCCGCGAGACCTTCTCGGTGCCAAAGCACGGCATGGTGGCCGGTTCCTACGTCACCGACGGCAAGATCGTTCGAAACGCGCTGGTCCGCCTGCTGCGCGACAACGTGGTGGTCTTCGAGGGGAAACTCTCCAGCCTGCGCCGTTTCAAGGATGACGTGAAGGACGTGACGACCGGCTACGAGTGCGGCATATCGCTTGAGAACTACAACGACATCAAGGTCGGCGACATCATCGAGTGCTTCGAGATGGAGAAGTTCGCAGGCAAACTTTAAAAACCAAACGGGGGGAGGGGGTGTCGGCGCTGGCCAACCCCTCTCCTCTATACCGTTCCCGGGTCTCCGGGACGAATAAATCGAGAAAAGCGTTTGAACAGGTAGCAGGGAGGAGCGGTGAATAAGGTTTGTCCTTATTTGTCCCTGCTCAGCTGCCCCGGTACAACCGCTTTTTCCGATAAAGAGAGTATCTAAAAGACATGGTAAAGCGTTCAGATAAGGTGGGCGAGGCGATTCACAAGATCGTTTCCGAGATGCTCATCAAGGGGCTCAAGGACCCGCGTATCGGGTTTATTACCATCACAGGGGTGAAAATCACCACCGACATGCGTCAGGCGACGGTGTACTTCACGGTGATGGGTAACGACGAAGAGAAAAAACATTCCGAGGCGGGGCTGAACAGCGCCCGCGGCTTCATCAGGAAGGAGATCGGGCAGGCGCTCAAGATGCGCTTCACCCCGGACATCCATTTCAAATACGACAGTTCAGCAGACTACGGCCAGCATATCGAATCGATTCTGAAGGAGATAGGGGCAAAGAATGACGGCGATAATACCTGAGATCACGCAGATACTAGCCGAGATTGAGAAAAGTTCCAGCTTCCTCATCACGAGTCATGAAAGTCCCGACCCCGACGCCGTCGGTTCTTCGCTTGCCCTTGCCAACTACCTGACAGCTCGCGGCAAAGAGGTCACCGTTTATCTGTGCGATCCCGTCCCGGAGAACTGCGCCTTCCTGCCGATGTCGGACCAGGTTTTCGGCGAGCTGCCGGAGCGCGACTTCGACGTCTGCTTCGTGCTCGACGTAGGCGAGTTCAAAAGGGCAGGCAGGGCGATCACCTCCTCCCAGCGGATAGGGCGTTTCATTAATATCGATCACCACCTGGGGTGCGAGCGCTTCGGTCTGCATAACCTGATCGACCCGAAGGCCTGCGCCACCGCCGCGCTCATCCACCGGATCATCAAGGCTGCCGGAGACCAGGCGGATTATCCGACCGCTCTTTGCATCTACACGGCAATACTCAGCGATACAGGCAGCTTCCACTATTCGAACTCCGACCCCGAGGCTTTCGCCATCGCAGGCGAGATGATATCGAAGGGAGTCAACGCCTGGGACGTCAACGAAAACCTCTACGAAAGCGAGCCGCGCCAAAGAATCGCCCTGCTGGCTCTGGCGCTCGCCGACCTCACAGTGTCCCCGGGCGGCGAGTATGCCTCAGTCACCGTTACCCTTGACATGTACCGGCAGACCGGCTCCACTGCAGAGGATACCGACCGTTTCATAAATTACCCGCGCTCCATCCGCGGCGTGCAGGTGGCGCTTTTTTTCCGTGAGATGAGCGAGGGCCTTTTCAAGGTCGGCTTCAGGTCCAAGGGGAAGGTGAACGTCTCCGCAGTCTCCGCCCACTTTGGCGGCGGCGGTCACCATAACGCTGCCGGCTGCACCATCAGGGGGAGCCTCGCCGAGGTGAAGACCCTCGTCTTCAATCGCCTGGAGCAAATCCACTGATGCTGAACGGTTTTTTCGTGATCGACAAGCAGGCCGGCGTCACCTCGCACGACATCGTCGCCATGGTGAGGCGCGCCATCGGGCAGAAGAAGGTCGGCCACACCGGCACCCTCGACCCCTTCGCGACAGGCGTGCTGCCGGTTGCGGTCGGCGAGGGTACCAAGGCGATCCAGTTTCTGGACGAGTCGGAAAAGGAGTACCGGGCCGTGCTGCGGCTGGGGATCTCCACGGACACCCAGGACCTAACCGGCCAGGTGACCTCCGAGCGCGATTGGTCCCATCTTTGTGCCGAGGATCTGGAGCGGCTGGTGCCGCAGTTTCTGGGGCGCATCTCCCAGCTCCCTCCCATGTTCTCCGCCCTGAAGCGTGACGGTGTGCCGCTTTACAAGCTCGCCAGGAAAGGGATCGAGGTCGAGCGGGAACTGCGCGAGGTGGAGATCCATTCGCTGAGCTTTGACTGGATCAGGCTCCCCGAGGCGTGCTTTACCGTGCGCTGCTCGCGCGGCACCTACGTGCGCACCCTTGCCATGGACATCGGCGAGGCGCTTGGCTGCGGGGCGCACCTGCTAGAGCTCAGGCGCACCCGAAGCGGCCTGTTCCGTGAGGCCGACGCGCTCGGCATCCCGGAGCTTTCCGCCTCGAAGCTGCAGGAAAGTCTGCTGTTTCCGCTCGACCGGGCGCTCTCCCACCTGAAGCGGCTGGAGCTTAACGAGCAGGGGGGGAGAAAGGTAACAAACGGCGTGGCGCCTGCGGCATCCGATTTCGTGGCATCCGCGCTGGAAGAGCTCTCGCCCGGCGAGCGGGTGCGACTCTATCTGGGGGAGAGATTTGCCGCAGTGGCCGAGTGGGACAATGTCAAAGGGCTGCGATTGTCAAGGGTTTTTAACTAGTATTATCCTTTACACGTAGTGGCTTTTATGGTAAAAAGATCGGATGTCACACCTGCCGCGGCTTGACCTCGACGCGCGCAGGAATTATAACTTGATGGTCGAAGGGGGATATATTAAATGTTGGTAACGGAAAAGAAGCAGGAAATCGTCAATGCTCACAAGCTGCATGATTCGGATACAGGCTCACCTGAAGTGCAGATTGCACTTCTTTCAGAGCGTATCACCTATCTTACTGAGCACTTCAAAACCCATAAAAAAGACCATCACAGCCGTCGCGGGCTGCTGAAGATAGTCGGTCAGAGAAGGGGTCTTCTCGACTACCTGAAAAAGAAAAATGTGGATAGATACAAATCCATCATCGCGAAGCTCGGTATCAGAAGGTAACGAAAAGGCAGTATACCTCTACGGGTATATTGCCTTTCTCTTTCACCATTGTAAGGGCCTTCGTGCCCTTTTCTTTGTTGGGGACGTGGATAAAACAGCCCTGCGGTGCACGTTTGCGCCCGCAAGGCCCTTTTTTCGGCGGCCCCAACACAACCACAAGATGTAAATCAGGAGGCCGAACAAATGGAACAGATAGTACAGGCAGAATGCTGCGGCAAGACCATCACGATTTCTACCGGAAAGATCGCCAAGCAGGCAAGCGGTGCCGTCATGATCAAGAGCGGCGACACCATGGTGCTGGTCACCGCCGTCGCCATGAAGACCGCGAAGGAAGGACAGGGGTTCTTCCCGCTCACCGTCAACTACCAGGAGAAGGCGTACGCCGGCGGGAAGATCCCCGGCAGCTTCTTCAAGCGCGAGGGAAGGCCGTCCGATCCCGAGACCCTCACCTGCCGTCTGATCGACCGTCCGATCCGCCCGCTGTTTCCGGAAGGTTTCATGAACGACACCCAGGTCATGGCGACCGTGATGTCGGCCGACAAGGACAACGATCCGGCGATCCTCGCCATGATCGGCGCCTCTGCTGCACTCATGGTCTCGGACGTGCCGTTCGCAGGGCCGATCGCGGGAATCAAGGTCGGACGCGTGGACGGAGTCTTCATCGCGAACCCTACCGCGGACGAACTGGAGAAGAGCGATCTTGAGATCGTTATCGCCGCCAGCAAGGACGCCATCCTCATGGTGGAAGGTTCTGCCAGCGAGGTATCCGAGGACGACCTCCTCGAAGCGATCTTCTTCGGCCACGCAGCTGTCCAACCGGTTCTTGCGGCCCAGCTGGAGCTGGCAGCAAAGGCAGGCACGGTGAAGCGCATCATCCCGGCTCCGGTGGTAAACCTTGAGTTGAAAAAGCGGGTCAGCGCCATCGCCTACGAGGGGATGAAGTCGGCGGTCCGGATCAAGACCAAGATGGAGCGCCACGATGCCATCGGCATCATCAGGGAAGAGGCTGTGACGGTGCTCATCCCCGAGTTCGAGGGGACGGAGAAGGCGATCAAGGGTTTTATCGAGGACCTTGAGTACGACCTGGTCCGCGAGCACATCATCAAGGACGGCAGCCGCATCGACGGTCGCGACACCAAGACCATCCGCGCCATCTCCACCGAGATCGGCCTGCTGCCGCGCGCTCACGGCTCCGCGCTTTTCACCCGCGGCGAGACCCAGTCCATCGTGGCGGCGACACTCGGCACCTCGGTCGACGAGCAGCGCATCGACTCTCTCTACGGCGACTCCAGGAAGAAATTCCTTTTGCATTACAACTTCCCCCCTTACTCCGTCGGCGAGACCAGCTTCAGGCTCGCCCCGGGGCGCCGCGAGATCGGCCACGGCATGCTAGCCGAGCGCGCTCTGCAGCAGGTGCTCCCGAAGCACGACGACTTTCCCTACACCATCAGGATCGTCTCCGACATCACCGAGAGTAACGGCTCCTCCTCGATGGCTACCGTCTGCGGTGGCTCCCTCTCCATGATGGACGCTGGCATCCCGATCAAGGCACCGGTCGCCGGTATCGCCATGGGTCTCATCAAGGAAGGGAACGACTTCGCCATACTCTCCGATATTCTCGGCGACGAGGACCACCTGGGCGACATGGACTTCAAGGTTGCCGGCACCTCCGAAGGGGTTACCGCCCTGCAGATGGACATCAAGATCGGCGGAGTGACCCGCGAGATCATGAAGGCAGCACTGGAGCAGGCCAAGGCGGGCAGGATCCATATCCTAGGCGAGATGGCAAAGACCATCGCGGCATCACGTTCCGATCTGTCCGGCTTCGCCCCGCGCATCACGACCATCTGGGTCAAGACCGACAAGATCCGCGACGTCATAGGAAGCGGCGGCAAGAACATCAGGAGCGTCACCGAGGCAACCGGCGTCAGCATCGATATCGATGACACCGGCAAGATCAACATCGCGAGCACCAACAAGGAAGCCTGCGACCTGGCCATCAAGATGATCAGGAACCTGACCGCCGAGGCAGAAGAAGGGAAGCTCTACATGGGCACCGTCAAGAAAGTGATGGAATTCGGCGCCTTTGTCGAGATTTTCCCCGGCACTGACGGCCTCGTGCACGTCTCTGAACTGGACACCGAGCGCGTGAAGAACGTGACCGACGTCCTGAACGAGGGCGATCGTGTGCTGGTGAAGTGCATCGGCATCGACAAGCAGGGCAAGATCAAACTCTCCAGGAAAGAGGCGCTGGGCGCGACTTTCACGGAGTAACTAGCCGATCTTCGGCAGCTGGCATTCTTTACGGTTTCAAGGTATAGTTCTAGCCATGATAAAAAAGACCACTCTTGATAACGGTATACGCGTCATCACCGAGCGTATACCGTATGCCAGCTCCGTTTCCGTCGGTATCTGGGTTGCCAACGGCTCCCGCCATGAACGGCGGGAGTCGAACGGCGTCGCCCACTTCATCGAGCATCTCCTCTTCAAAGGAACCGACCGTCGCAGCTCGCTTGACATAGCCCGGGAGATCGATTCGGTGGGAGGCGTGCTGAACGCCTTCACCAGCCGTGAATACGTCTGCTACTACGCGAAGGTGCTGGACAAGTTCCTCCCCAATGCCGTCGACCTCTTGACGGACATCTTCCTCCATTCAACCTTCGACCCCGAAGAGATCGAAAAGGAGCGCCGCGTGGTGCTCCAGGAGATCAACATGATGGAGGATACGCCGGACGACCTGATCCACGACCTCTTTCACCAGCATTTCTGGCAAGGGCACCCGCTCGGCATGTCGATTCTCGGCGATGCGGAAAGTGTCTCCGGTCTCAACAGGGACGCCATCGTCGCCTACAGGGACCAGATGTACCGCGGCGACGACGTCATCGTTACCGCAGCCGGCAACCTCACCCACGACCAGTTGATTCTTCTGCTCGCGCAGCATATGGGTTCGATTCCGGGCGGCAACGGCCGGGCCGACTCCGCGCTGCCGGTCTACCAGCGCAGGATGGAACTGGTCGAGAAGGACCTTGAGCAAATGCATGTCTGTCTTGGTCTCAGGGGGGTGCAGCAGAGCCATCCGCAGCGCTATGACGCCTTCATCATGAACGCCATCCTGGGCGGCTCCATGAGTTCGCGACTTTTCCAGGAGGTCCGGGAAAAAAGCGGACTCGCCTACTCGGTCTACTCCTACATAGCCTCACACGCGGACGCGGGTTCGCTGGTCATCTACGCCGGGGCAAGCCCCGAGAACAGCCAAGAGCTCCTGGAGATCATGCTCCGGGAACTCGGGCGCTTCAAGGTGGAGCCGGTACCCCTGGTGCAGTTGGACGGCGCGCGCGAACAGCTGAAGGGAAACCTGCTGCTCTCTCTTGAGTCGAGCGACAACCGCATGTCGCGACTTGCCAAAAACGAGATCTACTTCGGTACGCCTTTGCCGCTCTCCGATATCATGGAAGGCTTTGACAGTGTCAGCTCGGAAAGCATCCAGCGGCTTGCCAATGAAATCCTCGATAACTCCGCCCTAACCTTGGTCATGCTGGGAAGGGTCGGCACACCCTCTTTTGCTCCTTCCGACATAAACGTCTAACATGAGTGGCATCTCTGTCAGGATAAAGAGATTGCGCTCCGTCTCCATCCCGTCCTATATGACGGAGCACGCGGCTGGGGTCGACCTCCAGGCGGCACTTGACGACCCGTTCACGCTGCAGCCGGGAGAAAGGGCTCTGGTGCCGACCGGCATCGCCATCGAGATGCCGCCAGGTATAGAGGCGCAGGTCAGGCCCCGCAGCGGTCTCGCGCTCAAGCACGGCATCGCCCTGGTGAACTCGCCGGGAACCATCGACGCAGACTACCGCGGCGAGATCGGCGTGATTCTCATCAATCTGGGGAAGGAACCTTTCACCGTCACCAACGGCGAGAGAGTAGCGCAGCTGGTATTCGCCCGCTACGAGCGGGCTAATTTCCTCGAGGTAGCGGAGCTGGAAGCAAGCGGCCGTGGCACCGGCGGCTTCGGGCACACCGGGCGCCAACGGACAGAGAAAGATTGAGGGGGCAAGTGCCCTCATCTCCCCTAGGTGTGGCATTGCTGCCAATCTGCCGCGACGGACATGCTGCAGTTTTTCCCGCCAAGGTGCCGGCCAGCACGGCCAATCATGACCTCAACCGATAACGGGGTACACAAATGAAAGATCCTCGTCTCAAAAAACTCGCGGAAGTGTTGGTGAACTACTCGGCGCGCGTGCAGCCGGGCGACGTCGTGCTGATCTCCAGCTCCGGGGTCGAAGCCGCGCCGCTGGTAAAAGAGCTCTACGCGCTCTGTCTCGAAAAGGGGGCAAGCTACGTCGAGTATGAGTTCACCATTCCGGATATCAACCGTTACTTCTACAATGCGGCCAGCCCGGAGCAGATCTCCTATTTCCCGGAACATAAGCTCGAATTTATGAAGAAGGTTGACGTCTATATCGGCCTCACCGCTTCTGACAACTCGATGGTGATGGCAAAGGCGAACCAGGCGAACATGATTGCCTGGTCCAAGACGGTGCGCCCGATTATCGATGAGCGCGTCAAAAACACCCGCTGGGTGATCACCCGCTATCCGACCCAGGCCGCAGCACAAGAGGCGCGCATGAGCCTCGACGAGTACGAGGATTACCTCTTTGCCGCCTGCTGCATGGACTGGGAGGAGGAATCGAGGAAGCAGGAGGCTCTGAAGGCATGCATGGACGCGGCTGACAGGGTGCGCATAGTTTCCAGCGATACGGATCTCTCCTTCAGTATCAGGGGGCTCCCCGGCATCAAGTGTGACGGACGCTTGAACATCCCGGATGGTGAGGTGTTTTCGGCGCCGGTGCGCGACTCGGTTGAGGGGTATATCACCTACAACTGTCCGACCGTGTATCAAGGCAAGGAATTCAACAACGTCCGACTCGAGTTCGAGCGCGGGCGCATCGTCAGGGCCAGCTCCCCCGGGATGGACGAGGAGCTGAACAGGATCCTCGACACGGATGAAGGGGCACGCTATGTCGGGGAGTTCGCGGTCGGCGTCAACCCGCGTATCACGGTGCCGATGCGCAACATACTCTTCGATGAGAAGATCTTCGGCTCCATTCACTTCACCCCCGGCCAGGCCTACGACGAGTGCGACAACGGCAACCGTTCCGCGGTCCACTGGGATATGGTGAAGATACTGACCGGCGACGGCGAGCTCTGGTTCGACGACATCCTGATCCAGAAGGACGGCCGTTTCGTCCACCTCCCCCTTTTGGGCCTGAACCCGGGTGAATAGACCATGCTGATCGAGATAAATCCCGACAACCCGCAGCCCCGGCTGATCTCAAAGGTGGTGGAGACCCTGAAAAACGGCGGGGTGGTCGCCTACCCGACCGACACCACCTACGGCATCGGCTGCAGCATCTTCAGCAAGAAGGGGATCGAGCGGATCTACCTTATCAAGCAGCGCGAGCGCAAGAAGCCGTTCTCCTTCATCTGCGCCGATCTATCGGAGATCGCACGTTACGCCAAGGTGAGTAACTATGCCTTCAAACTGCTGAAACGTCTGCTTCCTGGCCCTTATACCTTCGTTATGGAGGCCAATTCCGTGGTGCCTGACCTGCTGTTGACCAAGCAGAGAACCGTCGGCATCCGGATTCCGGCCAACAAAATCTGCCTCGCCATCGTGAAGGAGCTCGGGCACCCGATTGTCACCACCAGCGCCAACCTCTCCGGCGAGGACCCGATCGGAAATCCCTGGCAGGTGGAAAGCGACATGGGGAAGCTTCTGGACATCGTGGTCGATGGCGGAGTCCTGACGGCCGATGTCAGCTCGGTAATCAGCATCATCGGCGACCGTCCCGAGGTGCTCAGAAAAGGGGTCGGTGACGTGAGCTGGTGCGAGTGATGGGGACCCGCGCCGCGAGGGGCCGCGAGCATGCGTAAGAAAACAGTCCGAAGCGGCCTGCGGTTGATCGCGGCAGGAATGCTCTGCCTGATGGCCGTTTCCTTTTTCTCTTCCGAACTGGCAGCCCTGCTCTTTCTCGGGATAAGCGGAGAGGACAGGCTCACCCTGCTCGGTTTTTTGGCCGGCGGCGTGTGCGGCGGTTGCGGGGTACTGGTCGCCGCCGCAGGTCTGCTGCAAAGCGACTCGAAGGAGGCGCGTGTGCGGCTGCTGCCGACGGTCATACTCCTTTTTTCCATAGTGACCCTCTTCTTTGTCCTTGCCTACAACTTCATTCAGGCTCCTCCGACCAAAAGCCTTCCGCCAGGCGAAAGCGTCAATATCTAGCCTTTCTTCTTTTTTCCTGCAAAACTTCCTCCGCACCATCCGCTTACCTGCCCTCAATCCAGCTGTTACTGGCCGTAATGTCGGCTAACTCTGGCAGAGGTATACGCCCCTGGAGACGACCACCGCGACAGGAATGGCCGTTTTTTTGCTGGTGATCTGTACCGATGGCCGGGGTTGGTTTTTCTGGTCAATGGTTTGGCCGTCATGCTATATTGAGCCCCTGGAATAAATAATCAAAACGGAGGGCGACATGTTCCGTCTCACCATTCACACAGCCTTTGCGGCGGCCCACAATCTGATCAACTACCAGGGCGACTGCGAGAACCTGCACGGTCACAACTGGAAGGTTGAAGTATCCATCACCACCAACGAGCTGGACAAGGCGGGCCTCGGCATCGATTTCAAGATACTGAAGAAGGAGACCAACGTGCTTCTAAAGACGCTGGACCACAAGTATCTGAACGAGCTCCCCCCCTTCGTCGCGCTTTCCCCTTCCTCGGAGAACATCGCCCGCTACCTTTACGGCGAACTGACCAAGATCTTTGGCAGCGACAAGGTGAAGGTCGAGATGGTGACCGTCTGGGAGTCGGATTTTGCCGCAGCGAGCTACTATGAGTAGGGGTTCGGCCGCCATGGTTGAGTGCTTCTCTTCAATCCAGGGGGAGGGGGTGCTGGTAGGGCTGCGCCAGGCATTTCTCAGGTTTTCCGGCTGCAACCTGAGCTGCACCTTCTGCGATACCCCCGGCATGACCAATACCCCGGAGCAGTGCCTTTTGGAGCTCACCCCCGGCCGGCGCGACTTCTTCCCGGTGGCAAATCCGGTCGGCTGCGAGCGTGTCGTCTCTCTCATCGAGAGCTGGATAAACGGCAGGCCGGGGATTCATCATTCCATAAGCGTCACCGGCGGGGAGCCGCTCCTGCACGGAGCGCAGCTTTTGGACTGGCTCCCCAGGTTGCGGGGCCTGCTCCCTATCCACCTGGAGACCAACGGCACGCTCCCCGACGCCCTCGCCCCGCTGGTCCCGCATCTCGACTATATCGGTATGGACATAAAGCTCCCCTCCGCCTCCGGCTGCCAGGACCTTTGGCGCGAGCACCTGGCCTTTCTGGAACTGGCCTCGCAAAAGAGCGTGTACGTCAAGGTGGTAATAGACGCGACCACCGAGGCCTGGGAGATCGAGCGCTCCTGCGCCTTGATCGCCAAGGTCGATGCCCATATCCCTCTCATTTTGCAGCCGATGACGCATGCGGACGGCAGCATCGCCATTTCACCGCTGAGGACGCTGGAGTTCCAGGAGCTTGCCTGCGGGCTCAAGGAAGTGCGCGTAATACCCCAGACCCACAAATTCATGGGCCAGCTGTAGGCCCACTTCGTCGTGATGAGATGTTGCCGACTTTCGACCGATCGAGGAGGTGAGGGTTGCAAAAACTGCCAAAAAGAGAAGAGATGGTGGCGGTTCTGGATAATCTGTCCGGGCAACACCTGAAAGGGAAGGAAAGGCCGCTCAGGCTCTGCCTGATGGCCCTTTTGACCGGCGGGCACCTGCTTCTGGAGGACCTGCCGGGGCTCGGCAAGACCACCATGGCGCTCGCCTTTGCCAGCTCTCTCGGGCTATCCTTCGGCCGGGTCCAGTGCACAAGCGACCTGCTCCCCTCCGACATCACCGGCCTTTCCATCTTCGACAGGGTCGCCGGACACTTCAACTTCATCAAGGGACCCATTTTCAATAACATCGTCCTGATCGATGAGATCAACCGCGCCATGCCGAAGACCCAAAGCGCGCTTCTGGAGGCGATGGAAGAGCGGCGGGTGACGGTAGAGGGGGTAACCTACCAGCTTCCCGACCCGTTTCTGGTGCTCGCCACCCAAAACCCGGTGGAGCAGATCGGTACCTATCAGCTCCCCGAGTCACAGATGGACCGCTTCCTCATGAGGACGGGGATCGGCTACCCGAGCGAGGAGATCGAAAAGGGTATCTTCCGGTATGGGAGCATCAGGGACGATATCCTGCAGATCCCCGCCATGGTGAGCAGGGACGACCTGCTCGAGGCGATCCGGACCGTGAGAAGCGAGGTGTACCTCGGAGAGAAGGTGACCGACTACGTCTACGCCATCATCAAGGCGACCCGCAGCCACCAGCTCATCCAGAACGGCATTTCGACGCGCGGAGGGATAGGGCTCGTCGATGCTGCCAAGGCCCTGGCCTACCTGCAGGGGAGATCGTTCGTGGTCCCCGAGGACGTGAAGGAGTTGGCTCCCGTCGTCTGTGCGCACCGGTTGACCTTTTGCCCCGAGCAGGAAGGGGTTGACAAGGAGCAGATATTAAACGCCATCCTCAAAGAGATACCCCTCCCTCTCACATAAAGCTCACCAAAGGCGGCGGGTTGTATGTGGCGTCCACGCTCCTTTTGGGTGTTGCGGCCGTCAATACCGGTAACAACCTGCTCTTTCTGATCGTGTCCGCCATGCTCGGTTTCATGGCGGTAACCGGAGTGCTCGGCTGGCTGAACATCCGCGGGCTACTGGTCAGCGTCCAGGTTCCCGACGAGCTGTATGCCGGCATTAAAACCATGGTTTCCGTCCGCGTGGAGAACAGAAAAAGATTCCTCCCCTCCTTTCTTATCACCGTCGATGTCTCAGGCTGCCACACCTCTTTCCTGGTGCTTGACCCCGGCAAGCCGCAGACCGGCGCGCTCCTACTGGCCTTCCAGGGGCGCGGCATGCACAGCGTGCAGCGGGCCTTGATCAGCTCTTCCTTCCCGGTCAATTTCTTCGTCCGCTTCACCGTGGCCGCTGTGTCCGGCAGTTTCCCTGTTTTTCCTGCGCCCCGCAATTCGGCATCCCCATTTTCTGGGTCAAAGCCCGCTGCCGGACAGCTGAGCGCCTCAAGGACCCGGGGACACGACGGGGAGCTTGCCAACATCTCCGACTACCGGGGGGGTGAATCGCTCAAGCTGATCCACTGGAGGCTCTCCGCCAAACACGAGCTGTTCAAGGTGAAGGAGATGACGGCAACCGCTGACGAGCCGGTGGTACTCGAACTCGACCTCATCCCCGGTGCTAGCCTGGAGGAGCGGATTTCATCCTGCACCTACCTGGTGAATCGCCTGGTGAAGGCGGGTCGCCCGGTCGGCCTGAAGCTTGGCGACCGGACCACGGCCCCGGCCTTCACCAGGCTGCACAGGCTCAAACTGCTAAGGGAGCTTGCCGTTTATGGTAAAGACCAAATCGCTCCTTAGCGGGCTTACCGTCTGTATCGCCCTGCTGGGCTACCTGCCGCTCCAGCCGTATCTGGACCCGTTTGCCCGCTGGTTCTTTCCCTTGGCGCTTATCGCCGGGCTCTGCCTGCATATTAAAAGCGGCCCCTTCACCAGCCGCGTCCTAACCCCGCTGTCCATCGCCTGTTTTCTGTACCTTGCTGCAGGTTTCACCCTGGACCGGCTGATCCTGATCACGGCCGATCTGCTGGTCGTCTTTCTCGGCATCAGGATGCTCGGAGAGAGAAATGCCCGGCATTATCTGCAGGTATTCGCCTTGGCTCTTTTCTGCCTGGCAGCCTCTTCCCTTTATGACCTCTCTGTCTGGTTCCTTTTTTACCTGCTGCTCCTTTTGTTGCTGCTGGCGGTCTCCCTGGTTATGCTGGCCTTCCATGCCCATGACGCCGAGCTGGCGCTCGACTCCGGCCAACTGAAAAAGGTGCTGGGCGTCTCCAGTTTGATGCCGGTAGCCACGGTGCCGATCCTGCTCGTTCTCTTCGTTTTGCTGCCGAGGACCCAGTATCCGCTCTGGGATTTTCTGAACAGCGCCGCACCCAAGCAGACCGGGTTCAGCGAGACCGTCAGTCCGGGAGGCTCCTCCAGCGTCTCCGAGAGCAAAACGGCGGTGTTCCGTGCAGTCTGCCGCCAGCTGCCGGAGCCAAGTCTCTACTGGCGTGGCATTGTGCTGAACGGCTTTAACGACGACGCCTGGGTGAGGTTGCCGACCCCTCAGGAGCAAATCCTCCGGGTCGAGCAGGGACCGGTCGTCCATCAGGAAATCTACCCGGAGCGATCCAGTTCTCTTTACCTGCCGGCACTGAACGTCCCGCGCGACTTTTCCGGCCTGCGCTACCGGGAGTCGGAGGATGCGGTGTTCACGGCCCGGCGACCTCTGGAGAAGCGGACCAGATACGAGGCGGACTCCACACTTTCCGGGGCGATCGCCGTCAAGGGGGGGATCGATCGGGAATTCTATCTGAGGCTCCCCCGCACCGTCTCGGAAAGGGTGCGGGCCAAGGGGCGTGAAATTGCGATTTCCGGAGTTGCCCCCCCGGAGAAACTGAAGCTCGTGGAGCGGTTTTTCCGCAGTCAGCGCCTGGCCTACGCCACCACCGGACTGCCGGCCGGGGGGGACCCGCTGGACGATTTTCTGTTCGTGACCCGACGCGGCAACTGCGAGTTCTTCGCCTCATCCTACGCGACCCTTTTACGGCTGGCCGGTGTACCGGCCAGGCTGGTCGGCGGCTACCTTGGCGGCGCCTACAACGAGATGGGGCGCTATTATCTGGTGACCGAGGATCTGGCGCATGTCTGGGTGGAGACCTATCTGGAGGGAAGGGGATGGGTCTCCGTAGATCCCAGCGCCTGGGCCACCGGTTTCGCCCGCAAAGACGGTGCCGCAAGGCGAATTGGCATGTATGCGGACGCCGTTGCCTTCTACTGGGACAAGGCGGTCATCACCTATGATCTTGAGACGCAGATAGCGGCGGTCCGCATGGCAGGTAGCAAGGCGCGCCAGTTGCATCTTCCCGCCGGAGCCTGGAAGTCTTTGCTGGTTGTCACCCTGACCCTGCTGTCGCTGGCAGCTCTTCTGGCCATATACCTGAGGCGCCCGAAATCCAGGGAGGAGAGGGTGCTTAAACGGTTCCTGCGCGTGGCAGCAAGGCGGCATCCTGCAGCTTTTCGGGCAGGTGGCGGCCTCTTTGAACTGGCCGAGGCGGTCGATGATCCGGACCTTAGGGAATTCGTCCGTATCTACGGCCGGGCCGTATATCGGGACCGGCCCTTGAGCCCGGACGAGCTGGTGAGGCTGGGAATTATCATTCGCAGACTCGGTCAGCAACTGTCTTGACACTGAGGGCGCTTTGCTTTAATTTTAGGACTTAATATTTCTGCGGTATACGGGGCAAGCATTGGCTTCTAAAAAAGACAAATGTCTGGAAAGCGCTCAGCGGTTCATGCTGAAGGGCCAGCTCGACAAGGCGATCAAGGAGTATCAGCAGGTCGTCGCCCTCGAACCCAAGGAAAACAGGTATCGGCAAAAACTCGCCGAGCTCCTGGTCAGGGATAGCAGGAAGGACGAGGCAATCGCGCAGTACGAGGACGTAGGCAGGCATTATGCCGAGAACTCCTATTTCCTGAAGGCGATCGCCGTTTACAAGCAGATTCAGCGCCTTTCCCCCAAAGACACCGCCATTTCCCTCACCCTCGCCTCGCTGAATCACCAGCAGGGGCTGATCGGCAACGCCCTGGCGGAGTACGGCCAGGTGGTGGTGCAGATGGAGAAGGAAGGCGCCTTGAAGGAGGCGGTAAAAATCCTGCAGCAGATGCTTTCGGTGGACGGCGAGCACATTGCCACCCGCCTGAAGCATGCAGAACTCCTGCTGGCCTCGGGCGAAGAGGACGCTTCTTACCGGGCGTTCAGCGCGCTGCTGAGTTCCCTGCGGGCCAAGGGGGAAGAGAGCCTCGTGCATCAGGTGTCGGACCGGGTGGGTAAGCTTTTCCCGGGGCATCAGGAAAACGACCTGGAAGCGACTCCGGCCCGCGTCTCGGCCGGGGATCCGGACGGCATCTCCGCGTCGCTCCCCCCCGACGATCCAGCGTTAAATGACGGCCGCACACGGCCTCATGAAGCTGGTGAATTGGCTGATTTTAACGAGAATCACGGCTTCGGGGTACCGTCTTCGCAGCAGGCAGCACCGGAACAGGCCGCTTTCGACTCGCCACCTGAGATAGAGAGCAACAGCGCCTCATGGCCGGCATCGTCGGCATTAGTAACGCCGTTGGTTCATGAAACTCCGAGTGCGTTCGGTGTTCCCTCAGCTCCTGAGACCCCGACCATCTCTTATACGCCAGTAAAGTCGGAAACGCCGGCAGAGCTGAGCTCGCCTTGGGAAGAAGAGATAGAGCTTGATCTGGGTGATGATCTTCAATATGTGATGCCCCAGTCCGCTTCCTGTTTTGAAGCGTCTCCGGGTGCTGAGCTCCCGCTCGAGCCCGATACGTTCCTCGTGGCGGATCCCTATCCGGAAATAGATTTTTCGCTCGATTTATCCCTGTCTCTGGATTTGGAGGAGGGAGAGCTGCCAGATGATTTTACTCTTGCTCCCGAAACCCCCTCATTTGGTGAACTCCCCGGCGCTGCTAATGATGCTGCCTCTGAAAAGGACACTTCTTTCCTCTGCGAGACGTCGTCGTTCCCTTTTGGTGAAGCGCCGCAAGAAACGGTCGAGCTTGATCTCGATGAAGAAGATGCTCTGGAGTTGATGCTGCCTGAGGACTTCAGCAGTCCCGCTGAGTTTGTGTGGGCGAATGATGCAGAAGATCTTGAAGGGACCCTTGAAGATCTTCAGAATGCAGAAGAGCTTGAAGAAGCAGTAGAAGATCTTGAAGAAGCTGAAGGCTTTGACCCGTCTTCCCCCCCTCCGGCGCCGCGACAGCTACGCGGCTGGCAGGAGATCTACCCCCCGGGTGCAGGAGCTTTCGCAGATCAGGCGCTTGACCTTGATGAACTTGAGTCTCATTACGATCTGGGCATAGGCTACAAGGAGATGGGGCTTTACAATGAGGCGATCAAGGCATTTGCGGTGGCAGCTGGAAACCCTCAGCGCCGGTTGGACTGCTTGACCCTGCAAGCGATCTGCTACCGAGAAAAGGGGGAACCGGCAAAAGCCGAGGATCTTCTGCAGCGTGGGCGCGACCTGGAGGTCCTGTCTATCGAGGAGCGGATGAGTCTCGACTTTGAGTTGGCCTTTCTCCTTGAATCAACCGGAGCCGTGGAGGAGGCAGTCGGCCTCTACCGCGAGGTGCACAAGATCAATCCTGACTTCCATGACGTAGCGCGCAGGCTGTACTCGCTGGCCGGCGACGAGCGTGAAGAGTCTTACGACATCATCGACCTGGAGATGGAAGAGGATAATTAATGAGTGCTACCAAGCCATCAGGTTCAGAGGGGGAACCAGGCGGATCGGTACCTGAAAAATCTCGTCCTGATAGCTTGCGGGTGGCGGGGGGAGCGGACTTGCCGCAGTTAGCGCTGTCAGCACCGCCCTGTCGTAGCCCGGGTTCCCGGAACTCACCATGATCTCGCTGCCAACGATCTCTCCATTTCGCGCCACCTTGATGTTAACCATGATAGAGCCGGCTTCACGTTTATCGATTCGCTCATCCAGCCACCATTTTTCATTGATCGCCTGCAGCATCTCCAGATAGTAATCCCTGACTTCCTCTCGTAGCGTCTCGCCATTTCCCAGGCTTCTGAAGTACCCTTTGGTCAGTCCAAGTCCCAGTGTGGTGCGCGCCGGTTGCTCCGCAACCCTTGCCTCCGTGGTCTGTGCAGTCGGCTCTGGCACCGGCTGTGCCGTCTTCAGTGGAGCCTCGGCAACAGCCGGTATCGCCGGAGGAAGCGGCATCTCGGGTTTTACCGCGGCCTGCTGCGGAGCGGCTTCTTTTCGGGTGGGTGTCATGGGTGCTGCCTGCTGCGGCGCGCCGAGGTCGACGTAGGTGATGGATTGGTGCGCCGGTGAGCCTTGCGGCAGGGTGAAAAGAACAGCCGTGCCGATTACGTGCAGCAGGACCGAGGCCGCCATGCCGATCAAGAAGTTACGGTTAGCCCTGGTCTGCTGGTCGTAGACCGGCGGCTGCAACGGATCTTCCATGGTAACGGCCGTCCTTTGGTTTGCTGCGGAGTCGGGTACCTGCCATATATAGCAAATTGCCGGCTTAAAAGACAATGAAAGAAATGTGCGACAAAAAAGGGACCTGTTTACAGGTCCCTTCAAGATGGAAGAGGTGAATGCCCCTTCGCCCGGATCCTTACAGGCTTTGCGCGTCAACCACCGCGAAGGCCGCCATGTTGACTATGTTGGAGACGTCGTCGCCGCGCTGCAGCACGTGGACTGGCTTCTTCATTCCCATCAGGATCGGGCCGATCGCTTCGGCGCCCCCCAGGCGATGCAAAAGCTTATAGCAGATGTTGCCGGAGTTCAGGTCCGGGAAGATGAGGATGTTCGCCGGGCCGCTCAGAGTGGAAAACGGGTAGTTCTCGAGCAGTTCCGGGGTGACCGCCGTGTCGGCCTGCATCTCGCCGTCGATCTCCAGGTCCGGCGCCTTTTGCTTCACTATCTCCACGGCCCTTCTGACCTTCGCCGTCAAGGCATTGTTGACTGAGCCGAAGTTGGCGAAGGAGAGCATGGCTATGCGCGGCTCTATGTCCAGAAGCCTTACCTTCTCCGCGGCCAGTATGGCCGTCTCCGCAAGCTCCTCTGCGGTCGGTTCTATCTCGACCGTGGTGTCGGCCAGGAAATAAATCCCCTTCTTGAAGATCATCATGTACATCCCGTGCACGCCGGTCAGCTGCGTCTGTTTGCCGATCACCTCGAGAGCCGGTCTGATGGTGTCGGGATAGTGGGAGTCGATGCCGGAGAGCAGAGTATCGGCATCCCCCATGTGCACCATCATGGAGCCGAAATGGTTCCTCGACTTGCGGCGCATGATACGGCGCGCCTCCGAGAGGGTGACCCCCTTGCGCTGGCGCAGGCGGTACAGTTCCTGGGCGTACCCTTCGGTAAGTTCGGAATCCTCCGGGTCGATGATGGTCACGTTCAGATCCATGCCGAGCTCCGATATCTTCTCCAGCACCTTTTTCCTGCTCCCGATCAGGATCGGCTGGGCGATCCCCTCCTCCAGGATGGTGAAGGCTGCCTTCAGGATCTTTTCGTTGTCGCCCTCAGGAAAGACGATCTTCTTCGGGCCGCACTTGGCCTTGTTGATGATCTGGCGCATGGTCTCTTTTGCCTTCCCCTGCAGAGCCTCCAGCGACTCGATGTACTTGTCGAGGTCGCCAAGTGGCACCCGCGCCACGCCGGAGTCCATGGCGGCCTTGGCCACCGCGGGTGCCACCCGCAAGAGTGCTCTGGGGTCGAACGGTTTCGGGATGATGTAGTTGCGGCCAAAGGAGAACTTTTCGTTGCCGTAGGCGCGGCAGACGGAGTCCGGGCAGTCCTCCCGGGCCAGCTCGGCCAGGGCAAGTACTGCGGCCTTCTTCATCTCCTCATTGATGGTGCTGGCACGCACGTCGAGCGCACCGCGGAAGATGAACGGAAAGCCGAGCACGTTGTTGACCTGGTTCGGGTAGTCGGACCTGCCGGTAGCCATGATCACGTCGCTTCTGACCGAGAGCGCTTCTTCGGGGGTGATCTCCGGGTCCGGGTTGGCCATGGCAAAGATGATCGGGTCCTTCGCCATGCCACGCACCATCTGAGGCGTCACCGCACCCTTGGCGGATACGCCGATGAATACGTCGGCGCCGCTCATCGCCTCCTCCAGGGTGCGCAGTTCAGTTTCGACGGAGAGGCGCTCCTTGTAGGGATTCATCCCCTCGGTGCGTCCCTTGAAGATGACCCCTTTGGTGTCGCACATGAAGACGTTTTTCTGCTGGGCGCCCAGGGAAATGGCGAGGTTCGCGCAGGCGACGCCGGCCGCACCGGCGCCGTTTATGATCATCCTGATCTCCTCGATTTTCTTCTGCACCAGCATGAGCGCGTTGATAAGGGCGGCCGAACAGATGATCGCAGTGCCGTGCTGGTCGTCGTGGAAGACCGGGATGTTCATGGTCCTCTTCAGCTCCTCCTCGATGTAGAAGCACTCGGGAGCCTTGATGTCCTCCAGGTTGATGCCGCCGAAGGTCGGCTCCAGCAGCTGGACCACCTTGATGATGTCATCCGGATTCTCCGAATTCACCTCAAGGTCGAAGACGTCGACGTCGGCGAAGCGTTTGAAGAGCACCCCTTTGCCTTCCATGACCGGCTTGCCCGCTAGGGCGCCGATGTTGCCAAGGCCAAGCACCGCGGTGCCGTTCGATACCACCGCGACCAGATTCCCCTTGGCGGTGTATTGGTAGGCGTCTTCCGGATTCTTCTCTATTTCGAGGCAGGGCTCTGCTACACCCGGCGTATAGGCAAGTGAAAGGTCGCGGGAGGTGAGGCATGGTTTGGAGGAGATTACCTCGATCTTCCCCTTGCGACCGCTTGAGTGATATTCAAGTGCGTCCATTTTCTTGGTCATTGCTGCCTCCATTAATTGAATTGAACTAATGTATGTATTGAAGTACAGCGCCGAGAAGCCGACTTTCAGATCCGGAACTTCCCGGAGTAGCACTGTTTTGTCTTGCAGAATCCGGGTCGGGCAAATCATCGATTATGGGTGTCAAGGAAAGGGGGTTCCAGGATGAGCGCTAATGAATTAATAAACCCATCAAGTGTACCGTGTCAAGGTTTTTGAAAAATAGAACAGCAGTATGGGATACTATCGCAAGCTGCAGTTGTAAAGTCGGCCGTTTTAGTCGATAATTCGCTCAGCATAAGCTGGAAGCTGTCCCTTGGCTGGGGGCGAGGGGAGGGGATATGGAGAGGCTCTGGGCGCCGTGGAGAAATGACTATCTCATTAGGCCAAAGCGTGACGTCTGCATTTTCTGCGAGCAGGGGAGCGACCGGGATTTGCTTATCTTGAGGCGCACCTCCCTAACGCGCATCATGCTGAACCGCTACCCTTATGCGAACGGGCACCTGCTGGTCGCCCCCGAGCGACACACGGCGGATCTGGGTTCGCTGTCGGAGGGCGAGATGCTGGAACTGTTCAGGGGAGCTGCCCTTTGCAGGCGCCTGCTTGCCCGCGCCAGCGCTCCGGATGGATTCAACCTGGGCATGAATCTCGGCAAGGCCGGGGGGGCCGGGGTCGAGGATCATCTTCATCTGCATGTCGTTCCGCGCTGGAACGGAGACAACAACTTCATGAGCGTGATCGCCGACTGCCGGGTGCTCCCCGAGGCGCTGCTAGCCACCTACGACCGGTTGCTCCCCTTGTTCGCGGAAACGGGGGAGCTTGACTGATGGAGAGCGTCTGTATCGGGGTCGACGTGGGCGGCACCAACCTCCGTTTTGCCATGGTCACTCCGGACGGGGTAGTGCTCAGGCGGGAGAGTCAGGCGACCGAGATCGTTTCCGGGCCCGCCTCGTTTCTCTCGCGGCTCCTCATGGTTCTTTGCCGCCTGCAAAATGAGGCAGAGCTGGATGGCAGGCGGCTTGTGGCAGTAGGTCTAGGTGTTCCCGGTCTTATGTCCAAAGAGGGGATCCTGAACTCCAGTGTCAACCTGCTGCCGTTGCAGGGGCTGAATCTGGCAGCTGCCGTTTCTTCTGGGCTCGGGCTGCCGGTTACGGCGCTGAACGACGCCAACGCCTCTGCCCTGGGGGAGCACCGTTTCGGCGCGGCCAGGCCCTACGGTTCCTCGCTCGTGCTGACGCTCGGCACCGGGGTCGGCGCCGGCCTTATCCTGGACGGCAGGCTCTGGACCGGTGTCGACGGTACCGCCGGCGAGTTCGGGCATATCACTGTGGAACCGAACGGCCGTCCCTGCGGCTGCGGTAACCGGGGGTGCCTGGAACAGTATGCCTCTGCCACGGCAATTGCTGCCTGCGCCAGGCGGCAGACTCCCGAGGAGGGGTGTCTTGCTGCTGCGGCCCTTGCCGCGCGCGCCTTCTCTGGGGACGCCGAGGCTGCCGCTCTCTTCGGACAGGCCGGAACCTATCTCGGTATCGCGACCGCAGGCGCGCTGAACCTTCTCAACCTGGAGGCGATCATACTTGGAGGCGGCGTTGCCGACAGCTTCGAGCTGCTGGCGCCTGCCATGCGCCGAGAAATTCTGGCGCGTGCTTTCGCCATCCCCGGGGAGAGGGTGCGCATCCTGAAAAGTGAACTGGGTGATGACGCCGGCGTGCTGGGGTCCGCGGCGGCCGCCTTCGATGTACTAAAGCCAGGCTGATCAACGGCGCGCACCCAAAGCCAAGTGGATGGGTGCAAATGTATTCGGATCTGTGCTAGAGTGGTTTCTCAGAACTCAAACAAAGGGAGGTCAGTAGTATGTCTTTTGAAAAGGGTCTTGTGGCAACTGTTCAGTCGGTAGCCGTCATGCTTGTTTTGGCAGGTGCGGCATTCGCTTCCCCCCCGACGGTCACACCTGAGGTGGCTTTTCGTGCAGCCTTTCCCCAGGTCAGCCCGGATAGCGTATCGCCCAGCGAAATACCCGGCCTCTACGAGGTGGTGTCAGGCCAGAATATTCTCTACTACTACCCGGAGAAGGATCTGATCGTGACCGGAGAGATCGTCGGCAAGGATCTGAAGAGCCGGACCGCCGAGCGCCGGGGTGCTCTTGCGGCCACCTTCGTCAAGTCTCTCCTCCTTGACAAGGCGGTAAAGATCGGCGACGGAAAGAAGGTCGTCATCGAGTTCACCGACCCGGATTGCTCCTATTGCAGGAAGGCATCCGAGTATTTCACCAAGAGATCCGACGTGACCAGGCATGTCTTTTTTGCGCCGATCGCCCACCCGGCGGCCATCACCAAGATCCAGTACATCCTCGGCGCCAAAAACAAGGCCGAGGCGTACGATGCCATGATGGTCGGTCAGGAGATTCCCGCTTCAGCCAAGCCTGCCAGCGAGGCGGTGAAGGCGCTGGCCCGGGAGCACCTCGAGATGGCGCAGAAGGCCGGAATCCAGGGGACCCCCAGCTTCTTTGTCAACGGCGTGCAGGTGGTGGGCGCCGACTTTAAAAAGCTGGACGAGCTGTTGAAGTAGCGGCCAAACTAAGCGGGCCGGTTCACTGAGATCTTTCCGAATCGGCCGTCATAACCGGGCTCGATATGCACCTCGCCTGCCCGCATTGCACCGATTCCGCCTGCCAGCGTCTCCGACGAGAGCTCGCTGATGGCGTCAAGGGGTGCTTCCATAAGTACGTGAAATTCGTTGCCGAGCCGCTGCAAAAGCTCGAAGTACAGCGCCTGCGCCCGCTTCGAGGCTGTTCCGACCTTTAGCGCACCTCCGATTAGATCCAGCAGCGGAATCATCGATCGAAAGGGAGGGGCGCTGTCAGGTCTTCCCCCCAGCCCGCGGTCCGCGAGCAGTTCCACCCTGTGCAGCACCCCGACGGTCAGCTTTCCCCCGCAGGACGGGCAGCGGTAACCGCAGGCTATGGTCTCGGCCGGCGACAGCCTGACCCCGCACCCCCTGTGCCCGTCCGCATGGTATTTCCCCTGCTCCGGGAAGAACTCGATGGTGGAGGCCACCCCGTCTCCGCTGGCAATCCCGGAAAAGATCCCCTGGTAGGAAAGTTCGGTGTCGAAGACGGTAGCCTCTCGTCCCAGCTTCGCGGCGGAGTGCGCGTCCGAGTTGGAGACCAGCGTAATGCCGTCCAGGGCCGACAGGCGCCAGTTCATGGCCGGATCGGAGGAGAGGCCGGTCTCAATGGCATGGATTTGGGGGGCGAGTTCTTCGAAACACTCGGCCAGGGAGTCGAACCCGGAGGCCATGCCGAATACCGAGAAGTGCGGTGTCCAGGCGTGGGCGGGGATCAGCATGGCATCGGGCGCTGCCTGAAGTACCATCTGCAGCAGCTCCTTCGCATCCAGCTTCAGGATCGGCCTGCCGTCCGAGGCGAGATTCCCGATGCGCGCGAGCGCCCCGTTAAGCCTGCGTGCTGCGGCAAAATCCGGGAGGTACACAAGGCAGTGCACCTTTCTCGTTCTTCCTGCCTTCCGGTAGATGCAACTGATCTCGCCGGAGAGCACAAACGATACCTCGCCGCGGCAGCTTGCCGGAATCTCGGCCTGCTGCAACTCGGAACGCAGGGTCAGCAGGCCGCAGTCGCCGGCCACCAGTTTGGCTTCCAGTTCGCAAAGCCAGCCGGGATGGGTGCAGTCGCCGGTTCCAAGGAGTCGGATTCCCTTTAACTGCCCCCATTTCCAGAGCGTTTCCGGAGTGAGATCCCGGCTGGAGGCCAGGGAAAACCGGGAGTGAATGTGGAGGTCAGCTACGAATTTCATGCTGCATTTATAACATGTTTCCAGCTAGGCCGACAACAGGCCGGTAGCGGCGAGGGGGGAGCGTGCGAGTGGGAGAGTGGCGCCGGCAGGAAGAGACTGGCGTGAAAAGAGTTGATTCGGGGGCGGGAAGGGCAATCCTGGTCTGCTGCCGCGTGAGCTTCTCCCTCCGGGGTGAAAATTCATTCGCCCGAACGCCCGGTGCCGAACTTTGCCGCCATTTGCTGGCGGTAGCTGAGGATGTCCTTTCTGAGCGATGCCAGCTTGGACATCTTTTCATCGATTTTGTCTATGTGTTCGTCAAGAATCTCCACCAGCCGTGGGACCATGCGCTCAGTCTGTTTAGCCTCACCATAGGCGACATAAAGGTCCTGCATCTCCTTGATGGTGAGACCCAGTTCCTTCAGCTTCATGATGAACTTGATGCGTCGCACGTAATAGGGGGTAAATCCTCTGGTCGCGCCGTCATTTCTTTGCACGCTTTTGACAATACCCACTTCTTCCCAGTAACGGATGGTGCGGGTCGTCAATCCGAGTGCTATCGCCAGCTCTCCAATTGGGGTGACTTCTTCACCCTCTTGAATTTCGTCCATGCGCGGCTTCCTTTGCGGGTGAATTTTCCGCCAATCTAGATCACGGCGCCCAGGCTGTCAACCGCTATTAGCCGGATCCGGCTCAGTTGCAGGGGCGATTACCCTCCCAAGCTAAGCGCTGCCCGACTCGGAACCGGCACAGGCGTCATTTGTTGCGTTTACAAAACAATGTTTTTAGTGTATCTGTGAGTTGCTACAATTTCTAAAGGAGCCTGTTATGGACATTTTCAAGGTGATCAGCGATCGTCGTAGTATCAGAAAGTATAAGAATACCCCGGTCGAGCAGGAAAAAATAGAACAGGTGCTTAATGCGGCAAGGCTGGCGCCCTCCTGGAAGAATATGCAGTGCTGGCGCTTTTTGGTGCTGACGGACCCTGCCAGAAAGGCCAGTCTCCTGGAGGCTTTTCCGGACGAGAACCCGGGGAAGCAGGCAATCGCCATGGCACCCTCCATCATCGTCGTCTGCGCCGATCCCGCAGAGTCCGGGATTGAAAACGGCATCGAGTACTACATCGGCGACACAGCGATCGCCTTTGAGCATCTCTGCCTGGCCGCCCACGGGCTTGGGCTTGGCACCTGCTGGATGGGGTGGTTCGACGAGGGAAAAATAAAGGCGGCACTCGGCATCCCGGTACAAATCAGGATCATCGGTATCACCCCCATAGGCTACCCGGACCAGGAGCCTAGGCCACGTCCGCGCAAGGAGCTCTCACAGATCGCCTTCTTCGAGGAGTGGGGAGCGCCGTCCTAGCACCCAGGCTTAATACGTACAGGTAGCTAAGCATCCCCCCGCTGCAATCGGCCCTTCTGCCGGCCGCTTTTATTGGGGTAACCGACGGGTTGCCCCATTCTTTTGCCGGGAGGAAAAGCTGTTGAGCGCAAGTTTGCTCAGCCAGCTTTTACGTGCTATGCTCCCCGAAAAATCAGCATGGCACTGGCCGTTCTTCGGTCATGGTGGGCACTCCCTTCGCTTTGCATTAAAGGATGTAACGATGGCCATCTCTCTTTATCCCGCTACTGTCACCATGCCTAAGGTTGACAGGCCGTACCCTTCGGTGCTCAGCTTTCTGGCGGAGAGGTTTCCAAAGATCGAACGAAGCTGTTGGGAGAGACGTATCGCCGAAGGAAAGGTCCTCGGTGAGGACGGCTCCCCCATAACGGCCCTAAGCCAGTATGCGCCTCAGAAAAGGATCTTCTATTTCCGGGAGGTGCAGGAGGAAAGGATCATCCCGTTCTCCGAGCAGATACTGTTCCAAAATGAGGAACTGCTCGTCTCATGTAAGCCGCATTTCCTGCCGGTGACGCCGGGAGGCCCTTACGTGGATGAGTGCCTGCTGCATCGGCTGAGGAAGGCGACGGGAAATGACGAACTGGTTCCTATCCACAGAATCGACCGGGAAACGGCCGGTCTCGTCCTTTTTTCCGCCAATAGGAAGACCCGTGTCCTGTACAGCGAACTATTCAGGACCGGCAGAATCGAAAAGACCTATCAGGCCATTTCTGCTGCAACCGGAAACCCGGGGAACGGTGTCTGGTTCATCGAAAACAGAATGGTCGCCGGTGAGCCCTGGTTCAGAATGAAGACGGCAGCCGGTCCCTTCAATGCGCGCTCCTGTATCAAGCTGGTCGAACAAAAGCAAGGGAAGTCCCGGTTTACCCTCAACCCCCTGACCGGCAAGACGCATCAGCTCCGTGTTCACCTGAGCGGCATAGGGTTCGGGATACTGAATGACAGATATTACCCGGACCTGCAGGCTGAGCGCGCCGACGACTTCGAAAGCCCGCTACAACTACTCGCCAAGTCAGTGAGATTTCAGGATCCTGTCAGCGGCAAAACCATGCAGTTCGAGTCCGTGCGCAAGCTTTTATGGTAACCTAAGGACGGGGATCGGAGATTACGGCGGGGGATTCTTCCCGCCCAGTCACCGTTCCCCAGTCCTGGGATTTGGAGGTGCGGCGATGTCCAGAAACGTCCTATTGCTGGTCGATTACGGCACAAACAACAGTATCCATGTGGCGATGTTCAAGGAACAGTTGAAAAAGGCCGGCTGGAAACAGGGTGTTATCGAGGGAGCCTTCGAAAAAAAGCTTGATCTGTCTGATTCGAGCATAGCAACATCGGTGCAGGAGGAGGTGGACAGTGCCGCGAACCAGGCGGTCTTCAAGAAGACCTGTTGCGAACTGTTCGTAGCCGCGGACGAACTGAGGTTCTGCTGGGATTGGAACACCCCTTAGCAAAATACGGCAAAAAAGTAGAGAAAGAACCCATTACACCCCGTTTTTATTGCAAGATTTGCGTGAATTGTCTGGACAAGCTCTGTTCATTTTAGCTACTATCCGCCTATGAAAAGATCCGCCGCAATTTTCCTGATCCTGTTTTCGCTTTCTGTGATTTCTTTCGGTACTTGGCAGCTATTTGAGGGCAATCTGGAAGCAGCTTTCTCCTCTTTTCCATTTCTGCTGATAATCTACATGTTTATCAGGTCTTTCCGGAAACAGTGATTCGGTTCGGTGCCAACTGAAATGCCGGATGACTGCCGGGTTGTTTATCATGTTGCACCTTTCAGGTGACCGCTAGACAGGACATTGCTTGCCGCCTTAACGGTTTGTACGGCCTCCATGTCTGTCCAGTCTCCACTTCGTCTCGATGGGAGAGTTTTCCATGTCCTCTTTGCTGGTGATCGATGATTCGGCTGTTATTCGAGAGCAGGTGGTGCGCACACTTAGAGGATTTGGGCTTTTCGATCAGTATATAGAGGCCAAGGACGGCCTGGAAGGCTTCAAGATCCTTATCGACTCGAACCCCGACCTGGTCATCTGTGACGTCGAGATGCCGCGCATGGACGGTTTCAAGTTCTTGCAGTTGGTCGAGTCCCGTCCGGAACTGGCCGGGTTGCCGATCATCATGCTGACCGGCATGCTGGATTTCAATTCCAAGATCAGGGGGCTGGAGCAGGGCGCAAGCGATTACCTGACCAAGCCCTTTGACGCCGGCGAACTGGTGGCACGTGTCAAGGTTCAGCTGAAGATCAAATCCTTGCAGGACGAGCTTAAAAAAGCCAACGAACAGCTGAAGAAACTCACCAACATCGACCATCTGACAGGTTTATTCAACCGGCGCTATCTCACGGAAATACTCGACGGCGAGTTTTTCCGGGCACGGCGCAACAACGAATACCTCTCCATCATTATGGTCGATATCGACTACTTCAAGAACGTGAACGACACCTTTGGCCACCAGAACGGCGATATTGTACTGGGTGCGGTGGCAACTCTCGTTCAGCGGCAACTGCGTGCCTACGACAGCGCCGCGCGCTACGGCGGTGAAGAGTTCGTGCTGGTGGTACCCGGCAGTACCCTGGCGGGTGCGGTCGCGGTGGCCGACCGTCTGCGGCAGACCGTGTTGGAATATTCCTTCCCGCCACCCATGGAACAGCTGACCGTCACGGTAAGCGCAGGAGTGGCAGCTTACCCCTCTCCGGAGATCGACAGTGTCGATTCCCTGTTCCGTCAGGCGGATGAGGCCCTGTACCGTGCCAAGCAAAATGGTCGCAATCGGGTGGAAACGATGGTCGCACCGGCATAGCAAAAGCCATAAAATCAGGCACGAGCGCATGGATGGTAATGGGAGATGGCAATCCCCCCGTGTTGGGTTAATCCTGACAGGCAAGGCAACCGAGGAAGCTGAACTTAGAGCTGTAAAATTTTTCTAATAAAATAGCTTGAAAAAACCTTATTTATCGGTACATATATCTGCTGGCACGAGTGACCTGCGTGCAAAGGGAGAATGTGCCATGAACAAGACCTTTGATGAGGCCTACGCCAGATACCGGAGCTTTCTGGTCAAGCTGGATAAGACTGAAGATGTCGTCGAAAAGAATTTACTGTTCCGGCAGCTGACTGCGCAGCTCTCCGAGCTGGAGAACAGATTGAGTAGCAAGAAGATATTTAATGAGGCTGCTGAATCCGAGAGTGAAAACGCCGATCTGACCTATTGGATCTAGCCAAAACCCCTGCATCATCTGCTCAGCCTTTGACCTTTATCGATCCGTTTTAGTCACTGTCCTACATCTTCCTGCTAGAAAGCTTCCTGTCAGGATCTGCGCAGCATCCCCCCTGAAAACGATCATGCTTGGTTAGATGATGAAACCAGCCGTCCAGCACGGTGAAAATTCCTGCGCGAGCAGGTGCTGGGCCGGAGAGTCAAGATCGTTTACCACCCCAGTTCCTTCCACACCAGAACTGTAAGGATCCTGCCTGGCATCGGCGGTCGGCTGCAGCGGTGGTTTTTTTATTCAACACTCCGGTATCATTTAGGTTATAGTGGTGGTCAATAGCTGCTAAGAATTCGGGAGGTTGGTATGAAAATTCTGGTGTGCATAAAGCAGGTGCCTGACATGGAATCCAGGTTCAGGCCGGACAGCTCTGGCGTCTGGTATTCTGAAACGGATCTTGCCTTCCGGATGAACGAATACGACGAGTACGCGGTTGAGCAAGCTGTTCAATTGAAGGAACAGCTCGCAGGAGAGCCGGAGTTGACAGTGCTTAGCATAGGCCCGGACAGAGTGGTCGAGGCGTTGAAGAAGGCCCTGGCCATGGGGTGCGACCGCGGCGTGCACGTCCGGGATCCATCGGTGCAACTGAAGGACCCCTGGCAGGTGGCGTCGATGATCGCGGCGTATGCCGGGGAGGAACAGTTTGACCTGATCTTCACCGGTCTGCAGTCCCTTGATCGCGGTTCCGCCCAGGTCGGCGTGGCCCTGGCGGAAATTCTCAATTACAGCTGCGCGACCACGGTGGTCGGCTTCGAGTACAGGGACGGCGTGGTAACGGTCAGACGGGAGCTGGAAGGAGGGGTCAAGGGAGTCGTGCAGTTAAATACTCCGGCCCTGGTCACCTGTCAGCTTGGCCTTAACGTGCCGCGCTATCCGACTCTTCCCAACATAATGAAGGCGAAGAAAAAGGAGCTGCTAGTCATACCTGCGGACGATCTGCTGCATGAAGAGCCGCGGACTGTGATGGCGGGCTTTTACTCACCCGCAAAAAAGGGTACCGGAGTCGTCTTGGAAGGCGATGTTGCCGACCAGGTGGACCGGCTTCTCGGGATACTAAGGGAAAAAACCGCCATTTTGCGCTAGGGGGATCGGATGAAAGCACTACTTGTTGGCGAATGCAGGGATGGAAAGCTCCTGGAATCAAGTTACGAGTTGTTCGGTTTTGCCGCAAAACTCGGGGCCGAATCGGCCATGCTGCTGGTCGGACGCGAAGTGGATCTCCCCTCCTGTGACGGTAAGCTCTACCTGGCGGATGCAGGTAAATACGGCGAATATAACCCTGAACTGCATAAAAAGCTGGTGCTTGCCGCGGTAGAGCTGGAAAAGCCCGATTGCCTGGTGTTTTTGCACTCCTCCTATGGCTGGGACCTGGCACCGCGCGTTGCTGTCAGCCTGCAGGCTGCACAGCTATCAGAGGTGGTTGCCGTAGTCGAGGGGGGCTTTGAGCTTCCCTGCTGCAGCCAGAAGATGCGGCGCACGGTGAAGGCTGCCAGCGCTGTCAGCGTGCTGACCATCCAGGTGGGTGCCTTCCCTCTGCTGAAGCCGGGCGGAGCGCCGCAACTGCAGCAGTTGGAATTAGAGGCTGAGGGGGGGGGAGCGGTAACCTTCCTGGGATACGAGCCGGCTGCGGCGAAGGGGGTCGATCTTGCCAAGGCCGAGGTGATTGTCAGCGCCGGGCGCGGCATCGGCAAGAGGGAGAACATACCGGTGATCGCCGCTCTCGCCAAGGCGCTGGGAGGCGAATTGGGAGCGAGCCGACCGGTTGTGGACGGTGGCTGGGTCGAACACGGGCACCAGGTGGGAACCACCGGGCAGACGGTGAGTCCGAAGTTGTACATAGCCTGCGGCATCAGCGGTGCAATTCAGCACCTGGCGGGCATGAAGAAGTCCGGTTTTATCGTAGCCATCAACAAGGACAAGGACGCGCCGATCGGTGAGGTGGCAGACGTGCTGGTGGTGGCGGACGTCATGCAGTTTGTTCCTGCCCTTACCGCCAAACTTACCAAATGACCGGTTCTGGAGAGTTACCGACAAGTACCGTCTTCATTGCCGGCCAGTCTCCGTTATGATCTGAAACAAGATTGTGGTATGGAGGAGACCTCAATGTGCTTCAAAACGCGAGTAACGGCCGTTTTAAGCATCCTTATCTCCACCCTGGCAACCTTTTGCGGGGAGTCTGCTGCAGACCGTGGAAACCCGCCAGCCGCCAGTTCGTATTATCTGGAGATCAGCATAAGCGGCAAGCGGCTGACCCTTTTCGAGAAGGGAGGTGGCGGTGAACGGTCGTCGGTCGCGGAATATGCGGTAGGAACTGCCGTCAGAGGCCTCGATACCTATCCGGTCGGCCCTGGCAAAGTCACCGGCATCTACTTCAACCCCTGGTGGCATCCCACTCCCTATTCAAGGCAGGTATTTCGCGGGCGAGGCATCGACTTGCCAGCTGCAGTTCCGCCCGGACACCCCCTGAACTACATGGGGCCGTTCAAGATAGCACTGTCGCACAAAACCTGGAAGGGGGCGATCTACCGGATACATGGGAACAACGACCCGAAACGGGTCGGCCGGCGGGTGACGGGCGGGTGTTTTGTCATGAATAATGCGGAGGGTCTCGATCTGGCGCGCAAGATCAAGGTGGGAACCGAGGTGAATATTCTGCCATGAAAGCGGAGAACGGGGACTGGGAGAAGGAATTTCCCCCAGTCCCCGTTTTTTAGAGGCCGCCGTGTTCCGGGTGGTCTATCACCCGCGCCACCTTTTCCTTGTACAGGATCAGGTTCACCTGATCCTGCTTCCTGCTGAAGCTGAAGTTCAGGTTGTGTTCATAGGCCAAAAGCGCTACCGGTTCAATCTGGCCCGGATCGCGCAGCCTGAACAGGATCCGGTTCCCGCTGGCGAGCGACTCCAGAAAGCCGACGGTGACGTCGAATTCGATGTTGCCGCGCTCGCGGGTGAGGTCGACCAGGTTGCCTTCCTCCCCCTCTGTGAACTGGTCGCTCAGGTTTATCCTCTGCGAAGCGCTCCCTGCTATGTCAGCGAAACTCCTGATAATCCCGCCGCCGCCGATGATGGTCTCGTCCTCGATGACGAAGCGCCCAAGGCGTATGTTCTCACTGAAGAGGTCGGCTGCGATGTCGCTTTTCAGGGAGAGCAGCACGTTACCCACCTCGGTCGACATCAGTTCGTCGGCGTACCTCTCGGTCACCTCCAGCGAAGAGGAGTCCAGCCGCTCTTCGATGGCGAGCACGGTCGCCTGCACCTCGGCCGTGGCAAGCTTAAGCGTGTAGGTCTTGCCGTTTTTGAAGGGCTGGTCGGCCAGCCAGAAGATGCTCGCCCGCAGTTCCCGGGTCTTGGCCGGCGCCTTGGCGCGGTGCGAGATCACCTCGCCGCGCTCGACGAAGAGCTCGTCCTCGGTGGTGATGCCGACGCACTCGCCGGCTTTTGCCCTCGCGAGGTCAGGCTCCTGCCACTTCTCGATGCTCTTGATCCGGGTGATCTTGCCGGAGGGGAGAAAGATGACCTCGTCCCCTTTTTGCGCGGAGCCGGTCTCTATCCTGCCGGCGTAGATCCTTTTGCCGTCCCATTTGTAGACGTCCTGCACCGGCAAGCGCAGCGGCAGATCGCTGTCGCCGCGTACGTTCTGGAAGGTGTCGAGCCCTTCAAGGACGGTGGGGCCGGTGTACCAGGGGGTTCCGCCCAGACGTGCCGCCATGTTCTCGCCGTCGCGGGCGGAGATCGGGATCACGTAGGAGGGGATGATGTCAACCGAATGCAGGAATGCCCTGATGTCGTTCTCCACCTGGCGAAACACCTTCTGGTCGTAGCCCACCATATCCAGCTTGTTGATGGTGACGATGACCTGGCGGATGCCGAGCAACGACAGGACATAGGCGTGGCGCTTGGTCTGCTCCCGCACCCCCTCGACTCCGTCCACCAGCAGTATCGCCGCGTCCGCGGAGGATGCGCCGGTGATCATGTTCTTCAGGAACTGCTTGTGGCCCGGAGCGTCGATGATGACGTAGGGGCGCTTGGTGGTCTTGAAGAAGGTGGAAGCCGTGTCGATGGTGATGTTCTGGTCCCGCTCCTCCTCCAGCGCGTCCATCAGGTAGGCATACTCGAACTCGCGCCCCTGGGCCCGGCAGGTCGCGGCGATCTCGTCGTAGCGGGTCTGGGGAATGCTGCCGGTGTCGTAGAAGAGGCGTCCGATCAGGGTCGACTTACCGTGATCCACGTGGCCGACTATCACTATTTTAAGGGTTTCATCCTGGTTCATGCTCTCCACTCCTTGATAGATGCACGCCGTTTCAATTCCGGCGCGCCAGTCGCCTGTTAAGCGCTAAATCGATGGTCAGGCCATCTGTTGATAAGCCGCGTGTAGGGTGATGCCTTCTGGCGAAGGAGTTGCCGGCTACATGTACCCCTTGGCGCGCAGCTTCTGCATCGCGTAGGCGTTCTCCTGGTCCTGGGCCCGGCCGGCGCGCTCAGGGGTGTTAATCACCTTCAGCTCGGCGATAATCTCCTCGACGGTGGTGGCGGTCGAATCGATCGGCTTTGTGCACGGCATGCAGCCGAGCGAGCGGAACCTTTTGCCGTCCTTGGCGAAGTAGAGCGGGCAGATCTCGAACTTCTCGCGCTGGACGTACTCCCAGATGTTCAGCTCAGTCCAGTGCAGGATCGGGTGGACCCGGATGTGGGTCCCCTGCGCGAAGGTGGTGTTGAACTGGTCCCAGAGCTCGGGTGGCTGGTCCTTGTAGGCCCACTCGAAGTTCTTGTCGCGCGGCGAGAAGACCCGCTCTTTTGCGCGGCTCCCCTCCTCGTCGCGGCGGATGCCCAGGAACAGGCCGTGGAAATCGCGCTCCTCGATGATCTTGGTCAGCCCGTCCGTCTTCAGCTTGCCGCAGCAGACCAGACGTCCCGCCTCAGGGCTCATGCCGGCCGCGATCGCCTCCTTGTTGCTGCCGACGATCAGGTCCGCCTCCCACTCCCGCGCCATCCTGTCCCGGTATTCGATCATCTCCGGGTACTTATAGGTGGTGTCGATGTGCACCAGCGGAAAGGGGATCTTCCCGAAGAAAGCCTTGCGGGCCAGATGAATCATGGTGGTCGAGTCCTTGCCGATGGAGTAGAGCATGGCCAGGTTTTCGAACTTCCGGTAGGCCTCGCGGAAGATGTAGATGCTTTGGGCTTCGAGTTCGTCCAGATGGTCGTACATGGTGGATCTCCTCCTGGTGCCGCGCTGCAGGCACATTGGATAGAATATTTGTTGACTGCGATATTGAGCGTGCCAGAGACTAATCGGGTAAAGAGGTGAAAACTGAAGCACGAATCCCGGTCATTCCTGACTTATGCCGTGTGTTTACCGATGCAGACCGCACTCCTTGTGTTCCGGGTCCTCCCACCACCAGCGGCCCGCCCTAGGGTGGTCGCCCTCGGCGATGGCCCTGGTACAGGGGGCGCAGCCGATGGAGGGATATCCCTGCGCGTGCAGCCTGTTAACCGGTAGACGGTGTTTCTTCGCATAATCCCAAACCTGTGCCTCGCTCCAATTGGCGAGCGGGTTGATCTTCACCAGCCCGCCGTGCAGCACGTCGATCTCGATGCAGGGGAGGGCGGTACGGGTGGTGCTTTGCTCCTTGCGCATCCCGGTAATCCAGCCATTTAGCCCGCTGAGGGCTCGTCCGAGCGGTTCGACCTTGCGGATCCGGCAGCATTCGTGTCGGTTTTCCAGAGACTCCCTGAACGAGTAGGGCCCCTTGGCGCGCAGCAGTTCCTCCACGTCTTCGTTGCGTGGGAAAAACCAGTTGATGGAGATCCCGTAGCGCCCGCTGATTCCTTCAGCAACCTGGTGAGTTTCTTCGTTGAGCCGTCCGGTGTCCAGTGCGAAAATGCCGATCGGGAGACGCAGTTCGTGGACCAGATCGATAATCACCAGGTCCTCAGCGGAGAAGGAGCAAGCGAGCTGGACCGGTCCAGCTGCTGCAGCCAGTCCTGCTTCGAGAATCTCCTTGGGTTGAGCGCCCTCGGGAAGCTGCGGGAGAGTAATGTTGGCGACGGTATTTTTCAAGGGAGCCCTCCAGGTGACGGTGTTGCTTGCGTTATTTGATGTTTAACCGGGCCCCATAGTCGCGGCCAGAGTAATTCCGTAGTCATTTGCTCTGCAATGTTTAGGTGTGGGAAGTGTAGGTTTTTGAAGTTATTTTGTCAAGAAATATTTTTTATTACACAGTAGAGTAATGTAGTATGCCCTATTTATCTGTTTTGGCGCGGATTTTAAGGGGCTGGGGGTGCCGAGGGGCAGCTGAAACAGTCGCGAAATGTAGTATGGCTAGGGAGATTGAATAGCTCTTCAGGAAAGGGTGGGGTGTGCGTTGGGTGAGGTCGTCGCTGCTCGGCCTGATCATGGAGGAGCAGAAGGATCATTTAGATATCATCGTGAAGCTTTTACCCCTTGCGGTTAATAAAGGGTAAATGTAAATATACAGGAATCAGGGCCCCCACCTCCTCGGAAACGGCCTAAAGAAAAAAATACTATTTGGTTCGAGATTTGCGGAGGTTTTCACAGTGGATAATGTCTTTATTGTCACACCAAGTTATCTGATAAAGAAGAAGCGTGATTTTGCCGGTGGAATCAAGCAACTCTCAAAGTTGGGCTTTGAGGTGATGAATCCCGAGTTCCCCACGGTGCTCCCTTCGCCACTGGAGAAAGCAGAGCAAATACATAGGGCATTTGCTGATCCTGGTGTAGACATTGTCATGGCCCTGCGCGGCGGGTATAGCGCAATGAAATCCTTGCCGCATATCGATTTTGAACTGATAAAGAAACACGCCAAGATCATTGCCGGTTTCAGCGATCTGAGCGCATTGCTCAATCCGATCTATGAGCGCACTGGAATGGTAACCTTGCATGCCCCCATGGTGATTAACCTGGATACGCCCACGGCATTCACCCTTTCTTCCTTTATGAACGCCGTAAAAGGCTACCCGGAGAAAGACCTGTTTAAGGGCGTACCGGTAAAGGTCTATAATCCCGGAGTTGCCAGCGGCGTTCTTAAGGGCGGCAACCTTATTACCATTACCGCTCTGATTGGTTCGAACTGGGACATGGACACGGACAACTCCATACTTTTTCTGGAAGATGTCGATGAAAAACTGCATCAGGTTGATCGTTATCTGACACAGTGGATTCTTGCCGGTAAATTCAAGGGGGTCAAGGCTGTCATCCTTGGAGATTTTCGTGGCATAAAGAACAGACAGGTTTATGACATTTTGGCCTCCCAGATGGAGCTGAATTTCCCAGTTATCCATAGCCCTTATATCGGTCACGTAGTTGACAAGATAACCCTGCCTATCGGTGCAGAGGTTGAGCTGAATACCTATAAAAAGCAACTCGTGATAAAGAAAATGTCATTTCCAGGGGCCAAATAATGAACGCTATCTGGCTGATCCTGCTTTCCGTCAGTATTGTTTTCGCCATATTCACCGGCAATCTGGAGCCGTTCACCAAGTCGATTTTTGAGGGGGCGAAATCAGCTGTGGAGATTTCTCTTTTCCTGCTGGGTATTGTTTCTGTCTGGATGGGAATAACCAGGATTCTGGAGGATTCCGGGCTGATTTTCCGGATCGCGCATCTATTCAAGCCGATCATCTCGCGGCTATTTAAAAATATACCTGATGATCATCCTTCGATTTCGGCCATCACCCTCAATGTACTGGCCAACCTTTTTGGCCTTGGTAACGCCGCCACCCCTCTGGGGATCAAAGCCATGCAGGAACTGGATACTCTCAATGAGGACAAAGGTACCGTCACCTTCGAAATGATGATTTTTATAGTATTAAACACTGCCAGCATCCAGCTGATCCCGTTTTCAGTGATCGGAATACTGGCCGGCTACGGCGCCAGTAGCCCGGCCGCAGTTGTGCTTCCGGTGCTGATTGCCACCGTTATTTCTGCCATAGCGGCATTAATGATGCTGTTTGCTTTCAGGAAGGTACTTAAATGATCGAACACATCAATTATCTGTCGCTGCTCATTATTCCGCTATTTATTCTGTTCACGATACTATATGGCTCTTTCAAAAAAGTCAGGGTATATGATTCTTTTGTTGCGGGGGCTAAAGATGGGCCGGGTATTATTCTTAACATATTTCCCTATCTGCTGACTATTTTTGTCGTCATTAAAGGTTTTCAGGCTTCTGGCGCTTTTGACGCACTGAGAGATGTTTTTTACCACCTGTTCGCTTTTATGGATATTCCCATAGAAGTGATTTCCATGTCGATTATCAAACCGCTCTCCGGCAGCGCCTCCACCGCGCTTTTTACCGACATAGTCAAGACCACCGGTCCGGACTCCATGGCCACCAAAATGACAGCGGTGATCGTGGGGAGCGCGGAGACCACCTTTTACGTATTGGCAGTTTATCTCGGCGCCATAGGCATCAAGAAAACTCATTATCTGGTGCCGGTATGTCTGGTTGCTGATTTTATCGGAATAGTGGTGGCCGTTGCGACAGTGAGGTTCATTTTCTAATGTGCAGACTTTTGGGAATAACTGATTTTGAATATTCCAGGCACAGCCAAATAGTGGCAAATTTCTGCGAGCTCGCCAGTACCGGTATAGTTATGGCTGGTGACCCTCCCGGGCACGAGGACGGCTGGGGGTTGGCCTTCTATCAGGACGGGAGGTTGATTGTTCACAAAAGCGGAGGCAATCTGCTGACAGAAACGGATAAAGTCATCGGCATATTGAGCGGGATAGGGAGCTCGGCCGTGGTGATCCTCCATCTGCGTAAATCCGCCTGGAATGACACAACCTCCACCCGCCACGCCCATCCTTTCCATTACCACGACGTGGTCTTTGCTCATAACGGAACGGTATACGATTATAAGCGGTTGCTTCCCGCCATAAACATTCCAGGTCTCGAAGCAGATGCCCTGGATACGGAAGTTTTTTTCTATCATTTCATGAGCGGAAAATCTCCTGAACTTGGCCAGGCCTTTCTTGACACTGTTTCTATAATCAAGCAGGGGTATACCTTTTCTGCTCTCAATTGCCTTTTCAGCGACGGAATTAAGCTATTTGCTTATCGAGACTACTCCAAAGAACCCGATTACTATTCTCTATATAAAGCGTACTCGGAAGGTTCCCATATCATCTCCTCTCAGCCTCTTGCAAAAGGTATTCACTGGGAAATGATGGACAAGGAGGAATTCCTGGCCCTTGCCGTGTGAGGTTCATGAGGCTAAAGATTAGTGCAGGATGCAGCATGAGCGTGAAGAAATAAGTGTCCGGTCGAGCAAGTGATGGATCGATATGGATGCTGGTTGTGCAGATACCGTAGCTGGCAGAAACAGAGATGAATTGCCAAAGGCCGTCCTATTTACCGATAGGCGGCTTTTACTTTTTAAAGGTATGGGACGCCTTTATGGTCAGTGCCAGGGGTTGCACAAGCGAGGAGTGCGTCTAATATTTGCAATGACATTTTCTTTCGGAGAAGGGAGGCCGGCCGATGGAGCCGACCGCCTCTGCAAACCGGAAGTGCCGCGACGAAAGGAGCCCCAGATGATAACCACCTTTTCTTGCAAATCCGCATTCACCAATCCCTCCCTTCATGTCTGGCGCCGGGACGGTACTCTGGTGACGAATTTGAGGCACCAGGGCGAGCACGACGGCTGGTTCAAGTTTGTTTTGCGGACACCTCGACCGCAGGAGATTCATTTTAAGCTCTTCGAGGAGGGGGAGCCGCAAAAATGGGAACAGCACGATCGTTTTCTGGCGATGCCTTCAGCCGACGAACCGGGTGTATGGTTCATGCACGGATCGTCCAGAGTGATCGACCAGGACCCGTCAGCCAGAGGATTTGACAGTGCCAGGGTTCACCTTGTTACCGCGAGTAAATACAAAAACGGTTCGCTGTATCTCTGGACCCCGCGCCGGGACGGGAGGACGATTCCACTGGTGCAGGAAGAAGAGACGCTCTGGGGTGCTGAAGTCGATCTGTCGGATGAAGAACGCAATATCTTCAATTTTGTTTTTCTGGATGCCAACGGCCAGGCCGAAGCGTGGCCTGCCAACCGAACCTGGTGTTCGGGGGACGGCAGGGAAATATGGACCCATAGCGAGGCGCCGGAAATATCGAGAAGAAAGCTGGAGCGGAAAAAACTGACGGTCCACTACCGACACGATCTCGGGTCCGACCACCCGGCGAAGATGCATATCTGGCAGGAAGGGTACGGGTTTCAGCAGGATATCCCGGCGACAGGCGCCGGAGCGGAAGGCTGGGAATCCTTTAGTGCCGACATATTCTCCGGGGTCACTTATGGCTTCATGTTCCGAAACGAGCAGGTTCCCCGGGAATCGGAGTGGGAGCGACCCTCCGCCCGGAGGTACCGCTCGATTGAGGCTGATGCCGAACTATGGACCTTTGACGGTCACCCGTCGCTTTTCCCCGCGAAGCCCCAACCTGCGCAGGTAGAAGTCCGGATCGCAGAGAAAGACCCATCATTTCCGGACGATCTTCCGGAGGCGCTCGAAATCCGGATCGGCGAAGCCCGGGCACCGCTCCCGCAATCGTTCTGGAATCGCCACCAAGAGCTCTGGCGTCTCTCCGTCTTTCCCGAAGTGGAGACCCTTTTCCGCTTCAGGTGGGGCGAGGTAGTGGAAAAAAAACATCATCGGCTGAGACTTGCCAGCGGGGTCTCGCCGGCGACGACGCAGCATGTGGTGCTGGGGAGGGGGCCGCTTCTTTCGGAAAAGCCGCCGCAACTGTTCGCCGATCCCCCCTTTGTGATCCGCCGTCCGGGAGCGTACGAGGAGGAGGGGATGCTGCGGTTCGTCCTGCATTCCCCCTGGTCGAGCCGGGTGAGACTCCGGGGGGAGTGGATGGCAGCGGGCGAGGCGCTCGACCTTAAGTCAACGAAAGACGGCGCTTACTGGTGGGGGCAGATTCCGGTATCCACGATCAAGGACAATCTCCCGCCGGAATTCGGGCACGATTATCACTCCTCAAAATATCGATTCGAGCTGAACGACACCAGAAATCCGCTCTCCGAAGAGGGGAGGTTCGCTCAGGATCCTGCGGCCGGATGGGTGGAGAACTCTTCGGCTGCGGCCTCCTCCCTCCTGGTCAATCACAGCAGGTATCATTGGAAGAGCACGGCCTGGCGCAGGTCCGGATGGGAATACCTGATCGTCTACCAGCTTCACGGGTCCCGTTTTACCCGCAGGCACGGCAACGGCATTTCCCCTTTGCAGCAGGTCGCACTGGAGGTCGGAGAGCGCGCGGGATACCTGCGCTCGCTCGGGGCAACCGCGATACTGCTGCTGCCGGTTAACGAGTTCGCAGGAGACAGGTCCTGGGGGTATGATCCCTCATTTTTCTATGCAGTCGAGGAGTCGTACGGCGGTCCCCAGGCGTTGAAGGAGTTAGTCGACCTTTGCCACCAGAACGGGATGGCGGTACTGCTCGACGTGGTCTTCAACCATGCAGGGACAGTCGACAACATACTTTGGCAGACCGCGAGGGACAGCTTCTTCGACGGCGATACCAGGTGGGGCTCGCTGATCAATTTCGACCACCCGCAGTGCCGGCATTTTTTCGAACAGAACCTGCTGCACTGGATGAACGAATATCATATCGACGGTTTCCGCTTTGACCATACAAAGACCATCATCGAGGGGGGCAATGCCTACTACGACTACATCCGCAGCCCGGGGTCCGGCGGCGGGTGGGAATTTCTGCACGCGCTGCGAGCGGCGGCCAAGGGGGCGGATCCGCAGTGCATATTCATGGCCGAGCATCTTCCCAACGAGCCCAAGATGACCAATTACGGTGGTCCGATGGACAGCCAGTGGGGGGACGATTTCCATGACCGCCTGGTGGAGCTCTGCAAGGGAGGGGACCAGATCTCCCGCTTCGGCGAGGCGGTCAAGTTCAACATGCCCCCCACCTGCCAGCAGTGGTTCAACATCACGCTCTACCCCGAGAGCCACGACGAGGTCGGCAATGTAAACGACCGTATAGCGAACGTCGGCGGGTTCGGCAGAGGGATGCGGCTTAACAAGGTCGCGGCAGCGGCGACGCTCATCGGCCGGGGCATACCCATGTGGTTCATGGGCGCCGAATCGGGAGAGACCGCGCAGTTCCAGTTCGGAGCCGAGGACACGCTGGATCTGGACAGGTACCGGGACGATGCTAATGCCGCAAGGCTGCGAGACTGGTGGAAAGCGATGGTCGGCTTGCGAAGGGGGAACCCGAAGTTACAAGGGCCGGCTCCGGTCGCGGTCCATTACCTTGAAAAAGGGGTATTGGCCTTTTCCCGCGGCGACGGGGCGGAGTTTTTCACCATCTTGAACTTCAACGACTACCCGCTGACCAGGAACCTGGCATCGATGAACCTCCCCCCGGGTGAATACCGGGAACTGTGGAATTCCACCTGGCCTGCCTTCCAGGTCGAATTCGAGGACGAGCACGGTAACGGAGGCCGGGATGCACGCCTGCACGGCGGCTGGAACGTGAACGTGCCGGACAACGGAGTGGTGGTGCTGGAGCGGGTGTGAGCAGCTAATGGATCATCACTTCATCAGCTCCAGAAACTCCTCTTCGCTCAGCACACGCACGCCCAACTGCACGGCCTTCTCCAGCTTGCTCCCCGCCTCGGCGCCCGCCACCACATAGTCGGTTTTTTTAGATACCGATCCTGCCGCGTGCCCCCCCTCCAGTTCAACCATCTTTTTCGCCTCGTCGCGCGAAAAGCGGGTGAGCGCACCGGTGAAGACGAAGGTCTTGCCGGTGAACCTGCCGCCGACCCGCTTCTCTTCCACCGTGGGGCTCACGCCGGCTGACCGTAGACGCTCCAGGACCTGCAGGTTCTCCTCGCTTTTGAAGAAGTCCGTGATGCTGGACGCCACCTGCGACCCTACCTCCCTGATGGAGGTGAGTTCTTCCTCGGTCGCCAGGGCGAGGTTCTCGATGCTCCCGAAGGCGCTTGCCAGAACCTTTGCCGTGTGCTCGCCTACGTGCCTTATCCCAAGGGCCAGGATGAAGCGGGAGAGCTCCCGCGACTTGCTGCTCTCGATGGCGTGCAGCAGGTTTTCCGACAGCTTTTTCCCCATCCGCTCGAACTGCATGAAGTCTGCCTCGGTGAGAAAGTAGATGTCTGCCACGTCCTTGACCAGCTGGAGACTCAAGAGCTGCTCCAGGAATTTTTCCCCCAGCCCGTCTATGTCCATGGCGCGGCGGGAGGCGAAATGCTTCAATCGCTCCAGCAACTGCGCGGGGCAGGCGAGGCCGACACAGCGAGCCGCCACTTCCCCCTCGATGCGCACGACCGCTCCTCCGCAGCTGGGGCAGCTCTCAGGCACCGGCAGCAGGGTCTCGGTTCCCTTTCGCTTCTCGAAAAGCACCTTGACCACCGCCGGGATCACGTCGCCTGCCCGCTCCACGACCACGGTATCGCCCTTGCGGATGTCCTTTCGCTCCATCTCCTCCCAGTTGTGCAGCGTGGCGCGGGAGACCATGACCCCGGATACCTCGACCGGCGCCAGATGCGCCACCGGCGTGATGACCCCGGTGCGGCCGACCTGAGGAACGATATCCTCGACCGTGGTGATCGCCTGGCGCGGCGGAAATTTCCAGGCTATGGCCCAGCGCGGCGAGCGGCTCTTTTCGCCGAGATCGCGCTGCATGGAGAGAGGGTCTACCTTGATGACCACGCCGTCGATCTCGTAGGGTAGCTCATCGCGCTTTCCCATCATCTCCTGATAGTAGGCAAGCACCTCGTCCACGCCCTGGACCAGCTTGATCAGCGGGTTGACCGGGATGCCCCAGGCCGGGATGCTGGCCAGGAAGTCGCTCTGGGAGGAGAAGGCGATGCCGGCAATCTCACCGGGCGCGTAGCAGAAGATGCTGAGCGGGCGCCTGGCCGTTATCTTCGAGTCTAGCTGACGCAGGGACCCGGCCGCAGCGTTTCTCGGATTGGCGAAGGGGGGCTCCCCCGCCTCCTCGCGCTCTTTGTTCAGCTTCTGGAAAGGGGCCAGCGGCAGGTACACCTCGCCTCGCACCGTCAAAAGTTCCGGCGGCTGTTCCATCTGAAGGCGCAGGGGGATGTCCTTGATGGTCTTCAGATTCTGCGTCACCTCCTCGCCCACCACGCCGTCGCCCCGGGTGGAGCCGATCTTGAAGAGGCCCTGCTCGTAGACCAGCTCGACCGCCACCCCGTCCATCTTCGGCTCGCAGACGTAGTCGATTTTGGTGCCGGCGGCGAGTCCCAGGTAGCGCTTCAGGCGGTCGTCGAAGTCGCTGATGTCCTCTTTCGTGAAGGCGTTTTCCAGCGAGAGCATCGGGGTGCTGTGGCGCACCTGGGAGAATTTGGCAAGCGGGCGCCCGCCCACCCTGTGGGTAGGTGAATCAGGGCGCGCCAGCTCAGGAAAGCGGGCCTCCAGCTCCTGCAGCTCCTTGAACAGGGCGTCGTACTCGGCGTCCGTTATCTCAGGCATGTCCATTTCATAATAAAGGCGGTTATGGCGCTCCAGGTCGCTGGAGAGCGCCTTGATCCGTTCGGCTGCAGTATTGGTATCCATCGGTGAACCTCAAGTGGGATCGGACTGGGGATTGGGGGGCGGTACCGGTTATAGCACGGGATCGAGGATCGGTAAAGACCGGGGATTGAGCAGAGTCTGGTCCGCGCAGCAGCAGATCCAGTTCAAAACCGGCACACGGATTTAACGGATGCCACGGATAAAGGCAGATAAGGCAAGGCAAAGAAATTCTCGCGAAACCAGTCGCCTGACCTGACTTTATCCGTCCATTCCGTCCATTCCGTCCATTCCGTGTCCGGGTTTTCCGCGACGCTTGCATTGCCCGGCCCGTTCTGGTAACAATGTCTGGCCGCGCCCTCACGGGAGCGGCTCTTTTTTGTTTTGGACTGCACTGCCGCAACCCCTCGAAAAGGACGGCATTTTCAAGAGGTTTCCATGCTCGACCTGTCAAAACTCAATCCCGAACAGCTCGCCGCGGTAAAGCACACCGAGGGGGCGCTGCTCGTTCTAGCCGGTGCCGGCTCCGGCAAGACCGGGGTGATCACCTACCGGATCGCCCACCTGATCCTGGACAAGAAGGTGCCGCCCGACCGCATCCTCGCCGTCACCTTCACCAACAAGGCCTCCAAGGAGATGAAGGAGCGGGTGGAACACATCGTCGGCCGCAAGCAGTGCAAGGGGATCGTGCTCTCCACCTTCCACTCCCTTGGCGTGCGGGTGCTGAAAAGGGACATCGAGCGGCTGGGCTACAAGAAGAACTTTTCCATCTACTCGACGGCGGACCAGGTGGGTCTCGTGCGCCAGATCGTTCGCGAGGTGAACACGGACAACAAGAAGTACGATGCGGAGACCATCATCTGGCGCATCTCGGGTGCCAAGAACAAGCTGATTCCGCCGGGGAGCTTCGTCCCCAGCCCAAGCGACGACATCGACATGATGGCGGCACTCGTCTACCCGCGCTACCAGTCGGCTCTCAAGGCCTTCAACGCCATCGACTTCGACGACATCATCATGCTGACGGCGGAGCTCCTGCAGCACCACCCCCAGGTGCTCGAGCACTGGCAGGAGCGCTTCAGCTACCTGATGGTGGACGAGTACCAGGACACGAACTCCTCCCAGTATCTGCTGGTGAACCTGCTGGCCGCCGGCAGCGGCAACCTCTGCGTGGTGGGGGATGACGACCAGTCCATCTACGGCTGGCGCGGCGCTGACGTCGGCAACATCCTCGATTTCGAGAAGGACTTCAAGGGGTGCCGCACCATCAAGCTTGAGCAGAACTACCGCTCCACCGGCAACATCCTGGAGGCGGCCAACAACCTGATCGGCCACAACAAGGTGAGAAAGGAGAAAAAGCTCTGGACCGCCGCCGGCTGCGGCCCCCCCATCGATCTCTGCGTGGTGCAGGACGACGAGGAGGAGGCGACCTCGGTGGTGGAGCGGATCCAGCTGGAGCGCTTCAAGCGGGACCTCCCCTACAGCGACTTCGCCATCCTGTACCGCACGAACGCCCAGAGCAGGTCCTTCGAGGAACAGCTCCGCTTCGAGGACATCCCGTACGTGCTGGTCGGCGGCACCCAGTTCTTTGAGCGCAAGGAGGTGAAAGATTCCATCTCCTACCTGAGGGTGATCGCGAACCCCCTGGACGAGGTGGCCCTTCTGCGCATCGTGAACTTCCCCAAGCGCGGCATCGGCGACAGCACGGTGATCCGTATCAACCAGTGGTCCTTGGAAAAGGAGTGCCCGCTTTTCGAGGCGTTTGGACGGGTGGCCGAGATCGAGGGGATCGCCGAGGGGACCAAGGAAAAGGTGCACGTCTTCCACCAGACCCTGTTGGACGCCGCCGACGCCTTCGCCCGGGAGGGCGGGCTGGCCGAGAAGGGGAAGGCGCTCTTCGAGCACCTCCGCATCGAGGAGGAGATATTCCGGACCATCGACGACGCCAAGGCCGCCAGGCGCAAGGTGGAGAACGTCGAGCAGATCATAAATTCCATGGCGGGCTACGAGGAGCGGGTGCCGCAGGCGACCCTGGGCGGCTTTATCGAGAAGGTATCGCTCATGGACGAGGACCGCTTCTCCGGCAAGGACAAGAAGGACCACGGCCGCGATGCGGTGACGCTCATGTCATTGCACTCCAGCAAGGGTCTGGAATTCCCCTTCGTCTTTCTGGTCGGGATGGAGGACGAGATACTGCCGCACAAAAGGGCCATCTACGAGGACTTCACGGTGGACGAGGAGCGCCGGCTCTGCTACGTGGGGATTACCAGGGCGCGGCAGCAGCTGGTGATGACCCGCACCCTGTTCAGGAAGAAATACGGCAAGCTCCAGGAGCGGATACCTTCCCGCTTCCTGGAGGAGATCCCGGCCGGCGTCCTGAACGTCCAGCAAAGCGGGGTGGTGAAGGAGGTCCCCCCCGAGGAGTCGGAGAAAAGCGCGGACAGCTTCTTCGCCAAGATGAAGGCGCTCACCGGCTGAGGATTACTTCTTGATGGTCTTTTGGCCAGGCTTCCAGCCGAGCGGGCAGAGCGAGCCGGTCTGCAGCGCCTCCAGCACGCGCAGCGTCTCCTCCACGCTTCTGCCGACATCCAGGTTGTGCACCACCTGGTACTGCAGTACTCCTTGGGGATCGATGATGTAGAGCGCGCGCATCGCCACCCCGAGCTTCTCGTCCAGGCAGCCGTAACTGCGGGCCGTCTCCTTTTTCAGGTCCGAGAGCAGGGGGAATTTCAGCGCCCCCAGGTCCCCGCGCTGCATCCAGGCCAGGTGTGCGTACCTGCTGTCCGTAGAGGCGCCCAGCACCACGGCATCCAGCTTGGTAAAGGCGGGCAGGGCGTCGTTAAACCCCTTTATCTCGGTCGGGCAGACGAAGGAGAAATCCATCGGGTAGAAGAAGAGCACCACCCACCTGCCGCGATATTCCTCCAGGGAGATCTGTCCGAATTCCTTCCCCGTTTCCTTTCCGATCAGCGCGTCCAGGGTGAAACCCGGGGCTGGTTCCCCGACCTTGGCGATGCGCCGCTCGTAATCTGCGGTGCCAACCGGGGGAGACGACAGCGCAGGAAGCGGTAACGTGAGTGCGGCCAGCAGGATCAGAGTGAAGATTTTCATGATGCCTCCTTGAATCGGTCGTTTGCTGCCATGCTGTTTCGGGCCAAATCTGCTAGGATGTTTCCAACCGGAAACTCCTGACGGAAACTGAAATTGTTGCTGACAAAATATGCTGCAGGCCTCAGACTGTTGCCATATTCGGTGAAAACTGCTATCTTGCCGAGTTTGAATGTTGTTGAAAGGCTTGCTGGTGTAAGAAACAGGTTTACCAAACTCAAAGAAAAGGAGCAATAAGAAATGACTGAAGAAAAAAACCCCCAAGTCCTGATGGAAACCTCGATGGGAAACGTGAAGATCGAGCTTTTCAAGGACAAGGCGCCCATTTCCGTACGTAATTTCCTCTCCTACGTTAAGGAAGCCTACTACGATGGACTGATCTTCCACCGCGTAATTAAAGGCTTCATGGTTCAAGGGGGAGGGCTGGATGTCGACATGAATCCGAAAAAGACCAAGTTCGCTATCAAGAACGAGGCCGACAACGGTCTGAAGAATACCCGCGGCACCCTCGCCATGGCCCGCACCAATATGGTGGACAGTGCCACCTCGCAATTTTTCATCAACGTGGTCGACAACGCCTTTCTCGATCATACGGGCAAGACGCCTGACCGCTTCGGCTACGCGGTATTTGCCCAGGTGATCGAGGGGATGGACGTGATGGACGCGATCCGCGAGGTAAAGACCGGGAACAAGGGCGGACATCAGGACGTTCCCGTCGAGCCGGTATTCATCAATTCGATAAAGATCGTCGAATAGCATAACCTGTCAGGGCCTCCGGGCCTGACTGGCGCAGCAAGGGTGAACGGCTGGCGATTTATTCGTCAGCCGTTCACTTGCGTTCGGACCGTGAAATGCTGCGCCCCGCGAAATATCCGGGCAGGTCTCAGTGCCGGCAGTACCTTAAACTCATTGACAAAGCAAGACGCCGATTATACAATTCCGACCTTTGACAGCTATCCTGTTGCACATTACCTGTAAGGGGGTTTCACCATATGGAAATGAAGGATTTTATCTTTACCTCAGAGTCGGTATCCGAAGGTCATCCTGACAAGGTCGCCGACCAGATTTCTGATGCCATTCTTGATGCCATCCTCACCCAGGATCCCAAGTCCCGCGTGGCCTGCGAAACCATGGTAACCACAGGCATGGCGGTCATCGCCGGCGAAATCACCACCAACGCCGTTATAGATTACCCGAGGGTAGTCAGGGAGACCATCCGTGGGATCGGCTATAACGACTCCGCCATGGGCTTTGACTGGGAAACATGCGCAATCCTTACCTCCATCGACAAGCAATCCCCTGACATAGCGCAGGGCGTGACCGAAGGCGAGGGGATGTACAAGGAGCAGGGAGCTGGCGACCAGGGACTCATGTTCGGTTTTGCCTGCAACGAGACCCCCGAATTGATGCCGATGTCGATCCTGCTCGCGCACAAGCTCGTGCAGAGGCTGGCCGAGGTCAGAAAGAACGGCCTGCTCGACTTTCTCCGTCCGGACTCGAAGTCCCAGGTCTCTATACAGTACATAAACGACCAGCCGGTCCACGTCGACACGGTGGTTATCTCCTCCCAGCACTCCCCCGAGGTCTCCTATGAGATGATCAAAGAAGGGATCATCGAAGAGGTGGTGAAGAAGATCATCCCCGCTCACCTGATGGACGCCAAGACCCGGTTCCTGATCAACCCGACCGGGCGCTTCGTCATCGGCGGGCCCATGGGCGACTGCGGCCTCACCGGTCGCAAGATCATCGTCGACAGCTACGGCGGGCACGGAGCTCACGGCGGCGGCGCCTTCTCCGGCAAGGACCCCTCCAAGGTCGACCGCTCCGCGGCATACATGGGGCGGTACGTGGCGAAAAACCTGGTTGCTGCAGGGCTTTGCGAGAAGTGCGAAGTGCAGGTAGCCTATGCCATCGGCGTCGCCGAGCCGGTCTCGGTCATGGTCGATTGCAACGGCACCGGCAAGATCCCTTCCAAGCGGATCTCCGAGATCGTACGCGAGGTGTTCGACCTCCGCCCGCGCGCCATCATCGAGGAACTCGACCTGCTGCGCCCGATCTACCTGAAGACCGCAGCCTACGGCCACTTCGGCCGCGAGCTGCCGGAATTCACCTGGGAGCGGACCGACAAGGCTGATATCATCAGGGAGAAGGCAGGACTTTAAAGGCTGTAAAGGCGGTTTTGAGTTTTGAGTTTTGAGTTAGAAAGCAAAAGGCCGTCTGGATATCCAGTCGGCCTCTTGTGCATCCTAGGTTGTTTCCATCATAGAAACTACCGATGTGAAACGTTGGTTTCCGAGATTCGGTAAGGGCGGAAAAGAACCCTTTCCGGATGGAAACTAGGTAGCAACCCCACCAACCCCAGTCAGGAACGATACTCGCGGCCGCCTCCAAACTCCTAAACTCAAAACTCAAAACTGCCTTTTAAACCGGTAGCCGACCCCTCTCACCGTCTGAAAGAAGATCGGCCGGGAGGGTTCCGGCTCGAAGTACTTCCGCAGCCGCACGATGAAATTGTCCAGGGTCCTGGTTTCGGCGTCGGTAGAGTAACCCCAGACGCTCTCCAGGATGACGCCGCGCGGGATAGCTTCTCCCTCGCGGTGGAAGAAAAGCGAGAGCATGCGCACCTCCAGATCGGTGAGGTCGATCTCCCCCTGCCTGGTCCTTGCCCGGTAGGAGAGCAGGAACACCTCGTTGTCCCCGAAGCGGTACCCTTCCTCCACTGGCTCGGGCCGGTACCAGGCGGAGCGCCGCAGCATCCCCGATACGCGCAGCAGGAACTCCTTCAGGTTGAACGGCTTGATGAGGTAGTCGTCCGCACCCTCGGCAAGGCCGGCTATCCTGTCCCGCTCGTCGGAGCGGGCCGTCAGCATCAGTACCGGGACCCGCGAATCCAGCTTCCGCACCTTGCGGCACACCTCGAAGCCGCCGATCCCCGGCAGCATGACGTCCAGGATGATCAGCTCGAACTTCTCGACCTTCACCTTCTCCAGGGCCTCCTCACCGCTCTCCACGTGGCTTACCAGATAACCTTCCTGTTCCAGGTTGAAGGTAATGCCGCGCGCCAGATGGATCTCGTCCTCGACCAGGAGTATCTGCGGTTTTTCCCCAGACATACTGCTAACCTCTCTGTTGCTGCCCGCTTGGAAGCGGCAGCATGATGCGGAAGGTACATCCCTTACCGGGACCTGCACTTTCTACGGAGATCTTGCCGCCGTGGGCATTCACCACTGATTTCACGATGTAGAGCCCAAGCCCTGTTCCCCTGATGTTCTCCCCCGGCGTGCGCACCCGGTAGAACATGTCGAAAATCTTCTCGAGCTCGCTCTTCTTGAGCCCCACGCCGTTGTCCTGGAACTCGAGCAGGCAGTACCTGCCGCTTCGCTTCAAAGAGACGCGGATTTCGGGCGAGACCGGCGAGTAGAGCAGCGCGTTCTCCAGTAGGTTTCGCAGCGCCATCTCCATCCCCTCGACGTCGATAACGGCGGAAATCCCCGGCTCCACCTCGCTTGTCAGGCGCCCACCCTCTGGGAGGTCGCTGCGTTTTCTCTCCAGGTACTCCGCTACGAAGTGGGAGAAGTCGATCCGTTTCGCCTTTTCTCCCAGTTGCCGAAACTCGATCCTGGTCGCCATCAACAGGTTGCTGGTGAGCACGTTCAGCCTGTCCGTGTCGGAGAGCATGGTGTCGATGAAGGCATCCAGTTTGTCCTTCGGCAGATCCCTGAGCTTCACCGTTTCCAGGTGTAGCTGGATGGAGGCAAGCGGCGACTTGAGCTCGTGGGTCAGCTGCGAGATGTAGGTGCGCTGCTGCAGGTAGAGCTTCGCCTGGCGCCGCCAGTAGAGGAAGATGATGTAGACGCCCGCCAAAATGGCGACCAGCATCAGCAGTCCCTCGACGAGCACCACCCATTCCACCCCTTTAGTCACAAGTTCAGGCTTGTAGCGTAGCGCCAGTTCCTGGAACTCGTGGCTTCTTCCCAGGAACCAGTAGACCCAGAACACCACTACCACTACCCAAATGAGCTGGATGCCGATCAGCGCTATCAGAGGGTTTGACCATTTTCTGTACGATTTCATGTGTCACCTGTAGCAAAAGGAACTGTTTTTGGCAAGGGGTATCTCCCTTCACCTTCCGGCTGGTTTTACATTACTATTACAAATCAAAACGCCGTTATCTGTTAGTCTGTAGCGTCGAGAGTCCCGCTTTTCAGGAGGAAATATGTTTAAACCGCTTCGTATTGGTAAACATGAAGTCCGTTATCCGCTGATCCAGGGCGGCATGGGAGTCCGGATCTCCGCTGGCTCTCTCGCCGGCCACGTGGCCAAGTGCGGAGGGGTCGGCCTGGTTGCCTCCCCCGGCATCACCCTGAACAGCGGCCTGTTTAATGGCAAAAATTATATGCAGACCAATTCTCTCGCTCTGAAGGCCGAGCTGAAGAAGGCGTACGAGATAGCCCCGGACGGCATCATCGGGGTGAACGTGATGGTCGCTCTCTCCGACTTCGAGCAGCTGGTAGCGGCTGCCGTCGAGGGTGGGGCGAAAGTGCTGGTCTGCGGGGCAGGGCTTCCCATGACGCTGCCCGGATTGACCGCCCATGCGCCGGATGTCGCCCTGGTGCCGATCGTCTCCTCCGTTCGCGCGGCCCAGCTGATCGCCAAGAAATGGGACAAGTCATACAATCGCCTACCCGATGCCGTAGTAGTGGAAGACCCGGATACCGCGGGCGGGCATCTGGGCGAGAAGCTGGAAAATATAGGAAACGGCGACTACGACCAGTACCAGACCGTGCGCGGCGTGAAGGAATTCTTCCGCAGCGAGTACGGCCTCGACATCCCGATCATCGCGGCGGGCGGCATCTGGGACAGGGCAGACCTCTTGCACGCGCTTGCTGAGGGGGCCGACGGCGTCCAGATGGCGAGCCGCTTTGTGCCGACCGTCGAGTGCGACGCGGAAGACGCCTTCAAGCAGGCCTATCTCGACTGCAAGAAGGAAGACATCGGTCTCATCATGAGCCCGGCCGGTCTTCCGGGGCGAGCCATCCTCTCCAACCAGGAGTCGATCGTACGCTACGATAAGGAGCGTGACTCAGCTTGCACCTTGGGCTGCCTGAAAAAGTGCTCTTACAAGGAGAGCCGTGAGCGGTTCTGCATCATCAAGTCATTGGACCGCGCCCAGCGCGGCGACGTGGAAACAGGCCTGATCTTTTGCGGCACCAACGCCTGGAAGTCGGACCGGATCGGCACAGTGCAGGAGATCTTCGACGAGTTGTTCGGCGAGGAAGCCACTGATAACAAGGCCGCCTGATAGTTGGTCGAGGGGAGCGCTCTGTGGCACTAGCGCAAAATCCCCCCCGACCCCCCTTTGCAAAGGGGGGAGAGTGCTTGCAGCCTTGCAAAGGGTGGGGACTTCTAGCAGCATCGGATTAAACAAGACTTTTTCCAAATCCCCCTGTCGGCGAAGCGCGACGGGGGGATTTTTTGTGCAGGTGGCGCAGGCACTTCAGAGAGTTAGCGCCTCTGCTTCGTTTTGTTGCCCTTAGATACCCAACTCAAAACTCAAAACTCAAAACTCCAGAACTCCAGAACTCCAGAACTCCAGAACTCCAGAACTCCAGAACTCCAGAACTCCAGAACTCCAGAACTCCAGAACTCCAGAACTCCAGAACTCCAGAACTCCAGAACTCCAGAACGTAGAACGTAGAACGTAGAACGTAGAACGCTTAATCCCTTGCCAACTCCCGTTGGTCATGATATATCAAGAAAACTTGATTTAATAGAATTGCCAAGGTTGATACACTATGATCGATCTTCTTAAAGCTCTGGCCGACCCCTGTCGCCTGCGACTTGTGGCGGTGCTTCTGCGCGGGGAATTCACCGTGCAGGAACTGACCCGTATCCTGGATATGGGGCAGTCCCGCATCTCCCGGCACCTGAAAATACTCACGGAGGCCGGCGTACTGTCGGTGAAGCGTCAGGGGACCTGGAGCTATTATCGCGCAGGTGAGGAAAATGCCTTTTTTGGCGCCATCCGACCGGCGTTCGAGCGGGAACTGGACCAGCTGCCCAAGCGAAGCGAGGACCTTGCTGCCCTGGCGCTCGCCCTTGAGGAGCGGCGCAGGCGCAGCCTGGAGTTCTTCGACCGGCATGCGCAGCAGTGGGACAGCTTGTCGCGCACGCTTTTGCCTGTCCCCGAGTACCTGGACCGGTTGCTTATGCTGGTTCCTTCCGTTTCCACCCTGCTGGAGATCGGCGTCGGTACCGGTGCCCTCTTGCCCGGCCTCGCCCGCCGCGCGGCCGAGGTGATCGGGGTGGACCATTCGCCGGCCATGCTGGACGAGGCGCGTCGACGCCTGGCGGCGAACGGGGAGAGCGGTGTACAACTGCGCCTTGGCGAAATGACCCACCTGCCGCTGGCAGACGGCGGGGCAGGGTGCGTGGTGGCCAACATGGTGCTGCATCACGCAGCAGACCCGCTGGCCGTTCTCCACGAGATCTGCCGGGTGCTGAAGCCGGGCGGCACCCTGGTCCTGGCTGACCTGGCGCGCCACGAGCGTGAATGGGCCCGGGAACAGTTGGCGGATCAGTGGCTCGGTTTTGAAGAGGATGAGTTGCGGGGATGGCTGAAAACAGCGGGACTGGAGAGGGTCGAGGCCGAGCGGGTCGGCGCGGCCGTGGGGCAGGAGGATGTACTGCTGGTTCGGGCAACCAGGCGCGGCTAGCAAAGCGGCACAATCAATAAAGGCCGAATTATAAGGTTCAGCATTAACCAAAAAAGGAGATTTGCCATGGCAGAAAACGATTACATCGTAAAGGACATGTCCCTGGCCAGCTGGGGTCGTAAGGAAATGATCATAGCCGAAACCGAGATGCCGGGACTGATGGCGATCCGCGAGGAATATGCCAGGATTAAGCCGCTCAAGGGCGCCCGCATTGCCGGATCGCTGCACATGACGATCCAGACCGCCATGCTGATCGAGACACTGACCGCCCTGGGCGCCGAGGTGCGCTGGGCTTCCTGCAACATCTTCTCGACCCAGGATCACGCCGCCGCAGCCATAGCCGCAGCCGGCATCCCGGTCTTTGCCCACAAGGGCGAAAACCTCGCCGAATACTGGGACTACACGCACAGGATCTTCGAATGGCACGACGGCGGCTCGCCCAACATGATCCTCGACGACGGCGGCGACGCCACGCTCCTCTTGCATCTGGGCAGCGACGCCGAAAAGGACGCCTCCGTCATTGCCAACCCGACCTGCGAAGAGGAAGAGTTCCTTTTTGCCGCCATCAAGAAGCGCCTGGCGGACAAGCCCGGCTGGTATTCGAAGACCGCCGCCAGCATCAAGGGCGTCACCGAGGAGACCACCACAGGCGTGCACCGCCTGTACCAGATGCACGAGAAGGGGACGCTCAAATTCCCGGCCATCAACGTGAACGACTCGGTTACCAAGTCCAAGTTCGATAACATCTACGGCTGCCGCGAGTCCCTGATGGACGGCATCAAGCGCGCAACCGACGTCATGGTGGCCGGCAAGGTTGCGGTCATCTGCGGTTACGGCGACGTCGGCAAGGGTTGCTCACAGGCGATGCGCGGACTGCAGGCCCAGGTCTGGGTAACCGAGGTCGATCCGATCTGCGCGCTGCAGGCGGCCATGGAAGGGTACAAGGTGGTCACCATGGAGTATGCCGCCGACAAGGCCGACATCTTCGTCACCACCACCGGCAATATCGACGTCATCACCCACGACCATATGAAGGCGATGAAGCACAACGCCATCGTCTGCAACATCGGCCATTTCGACAACGAGATCGAGGTTGCCAAGCTGAAGGCCTACCAGTGGGAGAACATTAAGCCGCAGGTTGACCACATCATCTTCCCGGACGGCAAGCGCATCATCCTCTTGGCTGAAGGGCGCCTGGTGAATCTGGGTTGCGCCACCGGACACCCCTCCTACGTGATGTCCTCCTCCTTCGCAAACCAGACCCTGGCCCAGATGGAGATCTACTGCAACCCGGACAAGTATCCGATCGGCGTCTACACGCTGCCCAAGGAGCTGGACGAGAAGGTGGCCCGCCTGCAGCTGAAGACGCTGGGCGCCATGCTGACCGAACTGACAGACGCACAGGCAGGCTACATCGGAGTGAAGAAAGAGGGTCCGTACAAGTCCTCGCATTACCGTTACTAGCGGTAATTAGCAGTAATCAGCGGTAATCAGGAGGCTCCCCCTTGAAAAAGGGGGCCGGCGATGCAGATTGCTCCCCCCTTTGAAAAAGGGGGGTCGGGGGGGATTTGCCTTCGTGGCTGAAGAATGGCAAAGCCCTCATCCGCCCCTTCGGGGCACCTTCTCCCGGAGGGAGAAGGATTGATCTAAAGTAAAAGGGCGCCTGGTTTGATAACCGGCGCCCTTTTTATTCAACTTTGTTCAAGGGGCTTCTGGTCCCTTGTTTTCATCGATCTTCTTCTGGTCTTTATCCCCCCGGTCCCCGGGGGCGCATGATGGGGACATTCAGGTCTGGACGCCCAGTCTCGGCAGAATGTAGCGCTGCAGTGCAATCCAGAAGACGAAAAAACCAATCAGTATCAATATGTCTCTCATAGCTTTACCTCCGGATGCAGTATATAGCATATGCAGGAAGATGTATATAGTTTGCTCCTATAGTTTTTCTCGATTTTTTTATGCTTATCCCTCCGGAACACCCGCTTTTTACCCTCCTCCTTTTACAGCAGCGCTACCTTACCGATGGCGGCGATCGACTCGGTCCGTCTTGCGCGTGTCGTAGCCGACGGTGAGCGCTGCCACGGCTGCCGCCGTCATCGCTCCCATTTTCCACCCCGGTCCTTCCGGCTTGCAGCTTCTAAGTGGTCGCTTGACAAAAGGGATTCGCATTGTAGAGCTGTAGTATGAGTGGGAGCTGACGGATCTATCTGCCCCTGTGGCTACTGCTTTTTGGTAGCTCTCTGACTATCGCAGGCCGCATGGCTAAGGGAGGGACTGGCAATGGCTAAGAAAAAGAGTAGGGAACAGACCACCAGCATCACCGAAGGGTTTCACCCTTTGTGCGAAATCCTTCAGGAAAAGGGGATCTCTCGTCGGGACTTCATGAAGTTCTGTACTGCCATGTCCGCGGCGCTAGCGCTTCCAGCCTCCTCTGTGCCGAGGATCGCCCATGCCTTGGACAACGTCGCCCGCCCGACCCTTGTCTGGCTGGAATTTCAGGACTGCGCCGGCAACACCGAGGCGCTTTTGCGGAGCTCCAATCCGACCGTTGCGGAGTTGATCCTCGATGTTCTTTCCATTGACTATCATGAGACCATCATGGCCGCGGCGGGGCATCAATCCGAGGAGGCGCTCGCCAGGGTCGTGAAGGAGCAGAAGGGGAAATACCTTGCGGTGGTTGAAGGTTCCATTCCCTTGGGAGACGACGGTGTCTACTGCTGCATCGGAGGCAGAAGTGCTGTCCAGATCGCCCGTGAAGTCTGCGGCAATGCTCTCGCCACCATTACCGTCGGCTCCTGCGCGGCTTTCGGCGGCATTCCGGCTGCCGACCCAAATCCGACCGGCGCGGTCGGGGTCAAGGATGCCGTGCCCGGGGCGACGGTCATCAATCTACCCGGCTGTCCGCTCAACCCGGACAACCTGACTGCCACCGTCGTCCATTACCTCACCTATGGCAAGCTTCCCGCCACGGACAGTCTCGGCAGGCCGTTGTTTGCCTATGGCAAGAGAATTCACGACGCCTGCGAACGGCGCTCCCACTTCGACGCCGGCCAGTACGTGGAGCAGTGGGGGGACAGCGCCCATCGCCTCGGGCACTGCCTTTACAAGATGGGGTGCAAGGGCCCGGAAACCTATAACAACTGTCCGACCCAGCGCTTCAACGACAAGACCAGCTGGCCGGTGGGTTCCGGGCACGGCTGCGTCGGTTGTTCCCAGCCTCTCTTCTGGAATACCATGACCCCGTTTTACAGAAGGCTCCCGCACGTGCCGGGATTCGGCATCGAATCCACAGCAAACAAGATCGGTGCCGGCCTCGCGGTGGCAACGGCCGCAGCATTCGCAGCTCACGGTGTAATCAGCGCTTTCAGGCCTGGTGACGATACTGAACGCGAAAGGGAGGTTGAGCAAAATGGCGAAAATCGTAATAGACCCGATCACAAGGATTGAAGGTCATTTAAGGATTGAGGCCGCCGTGGAAGGGGGGAGGGTGTCGGACGCCTGGAGCAGCTCCACCATGTTCCGGGGCATAGAGACCATCCTCAAGGGACGCGACCCGCGTGACGCCTGGGTATTTACCCAGCGATTCTGCGGGGTCTGCACCACGGTGCATGCCATCGCCTCGATCCGCTGCGTGGAAAACGCCCTCGGGATCAAGGTCCCTCCCAATGCCGAAATGATCAGAAACATCATCATCGGCATCCAGAATGTCCAGGACCACGTGATCCATTTTTACCACCTGCACGCCCTCGACTGGGTCGACATCACCAACGGCCTGAAAGCCGATCCGGCCAAGACGGCAGCCCTGGCAGCCTCCCTTTCCGAGTGGCCCCTCAATTCCCCCACCTATTTCAAGGGGGTACAGGACAGGCTGAAGGCCTTTGTCGGCAAAGGGCGCCTCGGCCCCTTCGCCAATGCCTATTGGGGGCATCCGGCCTACAGGCTCCCGCCGGAGGCCGACCTGATGGCGACGGCCCATTACCTGGAGGCGCTGGAATGGCAAAAGGATATCATCCGTATCCACGCCATTCTCGGGAGCAAGAATCCCCATCCCCAGACCTTTCTGGTAGGCGGCATGGCCATTGCCATCGACCCTGCTTCGCAGAGCGCCCTGAATGACGACAAGCTGAACGAGATCAGGCTGCTGCTGCGAAAAGCCAGGGATTTTGTGGAAAAGGTCTATATCCCGGACCTGCTGGCGGTCGCCTCCTTCTACAAGGAATGGGCCGGGTTCGGCGGCGGGGTCGGTAACTTCATGAGTTACGGGGAGTACCCCCGGGACAACAGCGGCAAGAAGGAGTCGCTCTGGATGCCGCAGGGTGTCATCCTCAACAAGGACCTTTCCAGGGTCTATCCGGTAGATCACCGGAAGATAACCGAGTATGTCGACCGCTCCTGGTATGACTATTCGGTCGGGCAGGGGAAGGGGCTGCATCCTTGGGAAGGGGAGACGACACACAATTACACCGGCCCCAAACCTCCCTACCAGTTCCTGGACACGGAGCGGAAATACTCCTGGGTCAAGGCGCCGCGCTACCAGGATGCGCCGATGGAGGTGGGCCCACTGGCGCGCTTGCTGGTAGCCTACGCGTCAGGGCAAAAGGAGGTGCGAACGGTGGTGGACGGGGTGCTGGGAAATCTCGGTGTCGGACCCGAGGCGCTTTTCTCCACCCTGGGCAGGACCGCTGCGCGCGGCATCGAGACCCTGCTGATCGCCCGGCAACTCCCGGTCTGGCTCGATACTCTGACCTCCAACATCGCCGGCGGTGATCTGGTCATCCATAACAACGAGCGCTGGGACCCGGCAAGCTGGCCCGCAGAGGCTCAGGGATACGGCTGGCACGAGGCGCCCCGGGGGTCGCTTGGCCACTGGATCAGGATCAAGGAGCAGAAGATCCTCAATTACCAGGCGGTGGTCCCTTCAACCTGGAACGCCTCGCCGCGTGACGCCAAGGGCGTGCGCGGCCCTTACGAAGCCGCCCTGGTAGGAACGCCCCTGGCCGATCCCCAGAAACCCCTGGAAATACTTCGCACCGTGCACTCCTTCGACCCCTGCCTGGCCTGCGCCGTCCACCTGCTGGATGCGGAAGGCAAGGAGATGGTGCGGGTCAGAGTGCTCTAGGAGGCAAAGCCATGGCAGATCATCTCCATGAGAAATATGTCTGGGAAGTGCCGGTACGCGTGAGCCACTGGGTGAACTTTTTCGCCATTATCATCCTTAGCCTGACCGGCCTCTATATAGGCTCCCCCAAGACCCTGGCCCTCAATCCCACCGGGTATGTGACGGGATGGGTGCGACTGGTCCATTTTGTAGCCGGCTACACCTTTGCCATCAGCTTTGTGGCACGCATTTACTGGGCGTTTGTCGGCAACAGGTATGCGGGGTGGCGGGAGTTCCTCCCTTTCCTCAACCGCGAGGGGCGGAGCAACATGAGGGAAATGTTTCGCTACTACATCTTTCTGGACCGCAAGGTACCTCACCCGGTGGGCCACAATGCCCTGGCCGGCGCCACCTATCTGCTGGTCTTCTTCCTTTACCTGGTGCTGATCCTGACCGGCTTTGCCCTTTACGTTGAGCATGCGCCGCACTCCTTCGGCCGCTCGTTCCTGGGGTGGATGTTTCTGCTATTCTCCAACCAGGGGATGCGCCTGACCCATCACCTGGCCATGTGGCTCTTGATCGCCTTTAGCATTCATCACATCTACAGCGCCTGGCTGATGGACATCAAGGAGAAGGGGGGCGTCATGTCGAGCATCTTCGGCGGCTACAAGCCTGTCAATGGAAGGAGTGACCGATGACCATACTGGTCTTGGGCGTAGGGAACCTGATCATGTCCGATGACGGCATTGGGGTCCGGGTCGTGCAGCGGCTTCTGGAGAGATACAGCTTCCCTGACGGGGTGAGGGTGGTGGACGGCGGGACCCTCGGCCTTGATCTGCTGCCGATGCTGGAAGGGGTGGGAAAGCTATTATTGGTGGATGCCGTGGAGACCGGGACGGCTTCAGGAACCATCTGCAGGCTCAGTGGCGCAGAGATCCCCCGTGCCATGAAAACCAGGTTGTCACCTCATCAAGCCGGGCTTCAGGACCTGCTCCTGCTGGCGGAACTGCAGGGGCATCTGCCCGGCGAGATGGTTCTCCTGGGTGTAAGACCCGAAAATGTCGGCCTCGGCCTCACGCTGTCGGAGCAGGTCGCCTCGATCTTGGATTCACTGGTGGCTCTGGCGCTGGAGGAACTGGAAAGGTGGGGAGTAAAGGCGGAACCGGCAACAACGGAAAAAATCGACAGGCACGGCGCCTCATCCTGTCAATCTGCATTACCTGGGACCTTCTTTCACCCCTAGGTTATCCGATTTGGAAATTGCCGTACACAAAGAAGGGCGCCGGCCTTAATGACCGGTGCCCTTTTTCAGCCTTTGATACTCAAGCCTATCCGTGCTGCCTGGTTTCCGTCTGATCCGATTTTATCCGTGTAATCCGTTCGATCCGTGTGCCGGTTTTGACTCGCGTTTCGCGTTTTGCTGGTTTAAGCCGCGTGGATCAACTCCTGCGGATCCTGGTAGGATATTTCGTGCATCTCCATATCCAGCAGGTCGATACTCAGCTTCCTGTTTCTCAGCAGCTCGCCCTTGCCGAGCAGGATCTTGCAGACCTCGGCCACCTCAAGGCTGGCAACCACTGCCGGGGTGAAGGAGGGGTTACCCAACTGCTGCTCGATCCCCTTGCCGGCCACCCAATGCCGGTAGATGTTCTGCACGGTCTGGTCGCCTGGCAGTTGGGTGGCGACATGCCCGTACCAGCCGCCGATCGCCCCGTGCACCATCGGGATGCCGGCCAGATTGCATGCCTCGGCCATCTCCAGGCGGTACGAAATGCTGTCGAGCGCGTCCACGGCGACCATGACCCCGGCCAGAAGCTCGAAGCCGTTCGCCATGCAGAAGGCGTCCTTTACCGCGGTTACCGTCACCGCCGGGTTGATCTCGGCGACCCGGTCCCTTGCTGCGTCAACCTTGGCCTTGCCAAGGGTCGCAGGGGTGGAGAGGATCTGCCGGTTCAGGTTGTGTTCCTCGAAGATGTCCGGGTCGATGGCGATCAGATGGCCTACTCCCAGTCTCGCCAGCTCTTCAATGACGTAGCCGCCCAACCCGCCGCAGCCGATTACCGCGACCCGGCTAGCAAAAAGCCGCAACTGTTCGTCCGTGGAGATCATGTTCCTGTTGCGCTGATAGCGCGCGGGGAAAAGACCGTTTTCCAGCGCCAGCCCTTCCAGAACCGCGTGGCTCAGGTCGAAGTGCTTGACCGCCGCGCACTGTGCGGACCAGGGGAGCAGGCCCTCCCGGGTCCAGTCCTGCAAAAACCTTAGTGCGTCTTCCATGTCAGCCTCCTCCGACCAGGGGGAAAAGTGAAAGGACATCGTCTTCCTTCAGTGTCTGGTCCATGGCGCCGTGCCGGCCGTTGATCATGATGATGCCGATCTCTTCCTCGGTAAGTCCCAGATCGAGCACCACAAAGCGGCAGTCAGTCCCTTCCGGGAGCTCCTGCTCGGCTATCTTGAACCTGCCGTTTCTGAAGGTGGCGAACAGCTTGACTGTGACATGCATGGTGGCACCCGCCTTGAGCCTTGTAGTCTGTGAACCGAAAAAACCCGGCGTGACTGTCGCCACGCCGGGAAGGTTTAAACAACTGCTAGAAGTTCCAGAACTCGTCGATCTCTGCATCGGTGAAGTCCCAGATGGCGTTGTGCGGTGCCACCGTCTCGTTCTTGAAGAAATCCGGCAGCCGGTCGTGCGAGCTGTTGAAGCCGGCCTCGATGTTGAATTTCCGCTCGAGCTTCAGGATATGCTTGCCGAGGTTGGTCACGTCATCGCCGGTAAGGGCTATGCCGAAGCGGGCGTTGATCATGTCGATCAGGGCCGGCAGGCACTCCGGGATGTCCAGCGCCGGGAAGGCGATGAAGATGCACATGCCGGTCGAGTCGATGGCGGCGGTTGCGATCTGCAGGTTGCGGGAGAGTTCGACCTGGCCTTCCTTCTTGAGCGGATCGACGAAGCCGCCGACGTTCAGGATGTTGGTGGCGATGGTGTAGCCTGCCGTGTGGTCGGCGCCCATGGTGCTGGTCGCGTAGGTGATGCCGATCCCCTTGACGGAGCGCGGATCGTAGGCCGGAATCCCCTGGTTTTTCACCACCGGGACCCGGGTAACGCCGTAGGCTCTGCCGACCGAACCTGCGCCGCCGCCCATGATGCGCCCAAGCGGCGTTCCCTTGCCGATCTCTTCCTTCAGGATGCGCAGCATCCCCTTGGAGTCGCCGAAGGGGAGGATGCCTGCTTCCATGGCCACGCCGAACATGACGGCGGTCTCGATGGAGTCGATGCCGATGTCGTCCATCATGGAGTCGGCAAGTGCTATGTCGTCCAGGTTGTCGATGCAGCAGTCAGCGCCCAGGCCCCAGATGGTCTCGTACTCGAAGCCGGAGGTGACGTATTTCCCGTCCTTGTCGTTGTACACCTGCGAGCACTGGATGATGCACCCTGCATGGCAGCCGTGCTTCACCTTGCCGCCGCGAGCGGCGATGGTGTCGTGCATGGTCTCGCCGGAAATCTTGTCGTGCCCTTCGAACTGGCCGGTGGTGAAGTTCCTGGTGGGGAGACCGCCCGCCTCGTTCAGGATGTTGACCAGCACGTTGGTGCCGTAGGTCGGCAGCCCCTCGCCGCTCACCGGGTGCTCGAGGAGCGCCTTGGCGAAGGTCCTTGCTGCGACCTTGAATTTCTCCGGATCGGCGATCTTCACGCCGGGGGCGTTCTTGTCGTCGATGGAGATGAATTTGATCTGCTTGCTGCCCATCACCGCACCGAGACCGCCGCGGCCGTGGCTGCGGATCTTGCTGTCCGGATCCTTGACGGAGATGTTTGCCGCGGTCATCTTCAATTCGCCGGCAGGTCCAATGGTGAGGACGCCGGTTTTCTTGCCGAGTCTCGCCTCGACGGCATCGATCACCGCGAAATTCCCGAGGCCGAGCAGTTCCTTCTCCTCGTTGATGGTGACGCCGTCCACGCCGACCGCCAGGTTGTACCAGGTGCCGTCTTTGGGTGCCCCTTCGATGATCAGGGCCTTGATGCCGAGTTTCGCAAGCATCTGAGCGGCGGTGCCGCCGGCGTTACTTTCCTTGATGGTGCCGGTGAGCGGGCTCTTGGCGCCGGCCGAGAGGCGGCCGGAGTTGGCTGCCGCAGTACCGGTCAAAAGGCCCGGTGCGAAACAAAGGACGTTCTGTGCGCTCAGTGCATGGCAGGTAGGCGGCACTTCGGCAGCCACGATGGTGGAGGTGAGGCCACGGCCGCCAAGACCTGCCCAGCCTGCAGGTACCGTCTCGATCTTGCTGGTCAGCTCGGTCATGTTTACGCGAAAAATCTTATCCATGCTGTTCTAGCTCCCTATTTATCTAGTTTTTCCTCCGCTTGACGCGAAGGGACTCCTTTCCATAAGGGAGGCCCCGCCGTTTCCAGCGAAACCCGTTGGCCCGGGCGCCCTGAGGTTTCCCTGTTAGGCGGCATGGCTCGGAGATTTCTGATGCGCGACTGACCCGCCGGCACTGCTTACGCATCTCTTGCAGACTGCCGGATTTGCCAAAAATCCCCCTCCCCGCACGGGGAGGGGGTGGTGAGGCTTTATTACATCGCTGCCTTGAAGATGTCGATTACCTGCTCAAGGGTTGCTTTCCTCGGGTTGGTGAACTGGCAGGCGTCTTTCTTGGCGTTTTCAGCCATCACTTTCAGGTCTGCTTCCTTCACGTTCAGCGCCTTAAGGCCGGTCGGGATGCCGATCGATGCGGAAAGGGTACGGATACGGTCGATCGCCTTCTGTGCCGCTTCGACCACGGAGAGACCCTGTACGTTCTCGCCCAGGGCAACTGCGATGTCTGCATAACGCTGCGGGCAGGCGATCAGGTTGTACTGGCTTACTGCCGGCAGCAGGATGGCGTTGCAGACGCCGTGCGGCAGGTTGTAGAAGCCGCCCAGCTGGTGAGCCATGGAGTGCACGTAGCCAAGGCTGGCGTTGTTGAAGGCCATGCCGGCCAGGTACTCTGCGTAGGCCATTTTGTCGCGGGCTTCCAGGTCTTCGCCGTTGGCGACTGCCGGGGAGAGGTACTTGGCGACCAGCTCGATCGCCTTGATGGCGCAGGCGTCGGTGATCGGGGTGGCGATGGTGGAGACGTAGGCCTCGACTGCGTGGGTCAGGGCGTCCATGCCGGTTGCGGCGGTGAGGGCTGCGGGCTTGCCGACCATGAGCAGCGGATCGTTGATGGCGACGTTCGGTGTGCAGCGCCAATCTACGATGGCCATCTTCACATGGGTGTCGGTGTTGGTGATGATACAGAAGCGGGTCATCTCGGAAGCGGTGCCTGCGGTGGTGTTGATGGCGACGAAGGCGGGCATCGGCTTGGTGGTCTTGTTGACCCCTTCGAAGTCGCGGATGTTGCCGCCGTTGCCGATCACCATGCCTACGCCCTTGGCGCAGTCGTGGGAGCTGCCGCCGCCCAGGGAGATGATGGCGTCGCAGCCGTTGTCCTGGTAAACCTTGACGCCGTCGGCTACGTTCTTGTCGGTCGGGTTGGGCTCAGCGCCGTCGAAGATGACGACTTCGACGCCGTGGGTTTCTACCTGTGCCTTGATCTTGTCGGCCACGCCCATTGCGGAGAGGCCTTTGTCGGTTACGAGCAGCGCCTTGGATGCGCCGAGTGCCTTAACCTGGTCGCCTGCTTCTTTGGCGGAACCGATACCCATCAGTGATACTGTCGGAATGTAAAAACCGTACGTCTGCTCTCCTAATGCCATTTTCATTTCCCCCTGGTGGTTTGTTCGGACGTTGCCGCCCGTGTTGTCCGTTCTGCGACTGGTGCGATGCCGCATACAGTTTCCTAAAACGCTTTTCTAGGTTATCGCAAACCCTGTACCAGAATTGTACGAGAGCGGATTTTTTCTTACCATCTTCATTTTTTCACCAAAAAAACGTATACTTGAGCGCCTGCTGATTTTCGGACCGCTGGAAAGGCAGCAGCTGTTCCGTTCTGAAAGAGAACAGTGGAGCTGTTCCAATATGGAACGCATGTCATGTTGTGGAACGCCAGCCGCAGCTCGCTTGCCGGCCCGCCATCCCCCTTAAACCCTGCCACTGTCATTTCCTGAAAAACAGTTCGTTTCCCGTGTATTCAAGATGTTAGATTCCCGCGCCGCCCCCGCGCACCCGCTTTCGCACCCTTCAGCAGAAAACTTGGTACTGATATTGCCTTGTATACAGCAAAGGGTGTTCCGACGGGGTCAATGCTTAAAAGCTGCGGGAGTGATGGCATGCAACTGATAGATACCTATGGCAGGCGGATAAATTACCTGAGACTCTCCGTTACCGACCGCTGCAACCTGCGCTGCTGCTACTGCATGCCGGCCGAGGGAGTGGCGAAGCTTGAGCACAGGGAGCTCCTCTCCTACGAGGAACTCTTTCGGGTAGCCTCCGCCTGCGTTGACCAGGGGATAGAAAAAATAAGGGTGACCGGCGGGGAGCCGCTGGTCAGAAAAGGGCTCAGCGGATTTCTGCAGCGGCTCTCCGGCATTGCCGGCCTGAAGGAACTGGTCCTTACCACCAACGGCATCCTGCTCGAAGAGCTGGCAGCTCCGCTGCGCGAAGCGGGAGTGGCCCGCCTGAACATCAGTCTCGACTCGCTGAAACCCGAGGTGTTCGCCCGCATCACCCGCGGCGGAGAAGTCGCAAAGGTGCTCGCGGGCATCGCCGCCGCCGAGCGGGCGGGTTTCCCGCCGGTAAAGATAAACATGGTGGTCATGCGCGGGGTGAACGACGAGGAGATACTCGATTTCGCAGCACTCAGTATCGACAAGCCGTACACGGTGCGTTTCATAGAATACATGCCGACCCTGCTGGACCAGGGGTGGCATACCCAGAGCATGTCCGGAAGCGAGATTCTTGCCAGGATCTCCGAGCGTTACCCGCTCTTGCCGCTGGTGGGGACTGAAATGGCCGGACCAGCCAGGAACTTCAAGATCGAGGGGGCCGCCGGGGCGATCGGGATCATCACCCCGGTGTCGGGACACTTCTGCGAGAGCTGCAACCGGATCCGGGTGACCGCCGCGGGGGTGGTGCGCGGCTGCCTCTTCTCGGAGCAGGGGGTGGATCTGAAGCCTCTGCTGCAGAATGCCGACCCTCTCCCCCTGCGGGAGACGGTGCGCCGCATGGTGACGGAGAAGCCGGGGCGCCACCACCTGGCGGACGAGGGCGCGCAAAATACGCGCTTGCACATGTCGGGTATCGGCGGCTAGTCGGTTCACTGGTGAGCCAGCTTGTAACCCGCACACGGATTTAACGGATTACACGGATAAAGGCAGATTAGACCAACAGCCAGCAGGTCCAGCGAAATGCATCGGGTTACCCTCAAAAGCTTGCCATATAAGACCGGGTGAACAGAGTCCCGTTTATGGCGCGAAGCAGCACGGTAAAAGGAGAATTATTCATGGCCGGTTTGATCGTTGCGGTAAGTGTCAGCAAGCAGAAGGGCGAAAGAAAGGTCCCGGTTCCCTCGGTCCATTTGAGGGAGAACTACGGCATCATCGACGACGGCCATGCAGGGGAGTGGCACCGCCAGGTGAGCCTGCTGGCGAAGGAGAGCATCGCCAAGATGCGGGCGCTGGGACTGGATGTGGGGCCGGGCGACTTCGCCGAGAACATCACCACCGAGGGGATTGACCTGGTGAACCTTCCGGTGGGGGCGAGGCTCGGCATCGGAGCGGTGGAACTGGAAATTTCCCAGATCGGCAAGGTCTGCCATACCCGCTGCGCCATCTTCTATCAGGCCGGTGACTGCGTGATGCCGAAGGAAGGGGTGTTCGCAACGGTGGTAAGCGGCGGCGTGATCAGGCCCGACGACGAGATTCAGCTGCTCTGAAAGGCGGCACAAACCAAATAAGCAAACCGGCAAGGGGGAGTTCATGAAAGACAAGAGCAGCAAAAAGGTGAATATCATCTCCATACGCATGACCGATGACGAGCGGGAAGCCGTTCAGAAGTTGATGGACCAAAGGAACAAGAAGGCATCCTTCATCATGCGCGAGGCGCTCACCCTCTTCAAGGAGCAGTGGGAAATGTCCCGGCGCATGGAGACCCCGATCGAGCACTGATGGTAAGAGAGCAGCCACTTAAGCACAACAAGGATTTTCTCCATGTATGTAGTAGCTTGCATAAAGCAGGTCCCCGACACCACGCAGGTGCAGATCGACCCGGTCACCAACACGCTGGTGCGGGACGGGATACCCTTCATAGTCAACCCCTATGACACCCACGCCCTGGAGGAGTGCCTGCGCATGAAGGCCCGCTACGGGTTCCGGGTCGCCGCACTCTCCATGGGACCGCCCAACGCCGAGGCCGCCCTCAAAAAGGCGCTGGCACTCGGCGCGGACGAGGCGATCCTGCTCTCCGACCGGGCCTTTGGCGGCGCCGACACCCTGTCCACCAGCAACGTGCTGGCCGCCGCCATCAGAAAGCTTGCCCAGGAGGACGAGATCGGCATCGTCTTTTGCGGCAAGCAGACCATTGACGGCGACACGGCCCAGGTGGGGCCGGGCATCGCCATCAGGCTCGGCTTTTCCCAGCTGACCCTGGTCGACCGGATCGAGCACCTCGACTTCCTGGCCAAAAAGATCCGGGTGCGGCGAAAGCTGGAAGGGCGCTACGAGATCGTGGAGGCGAGGCTTCCTGCCATGATCACCGTGGTGCGCGAACTGAACCGCCCCCGCTACCCGACCGTTCCCATGAGGCTTAAGGCCGCCCGGGAGACGGTGCGTGTCTGGGACAACGGCGAGCTGAAGCTCGATCCGAACAGCGTCGGGCTCAAGGGCTCCCCAACCTGGGTGAGTCGAATCTTCTCGCCCGAGCGAAGCCAGGGAGAGCTTTTAGGCGACGGACTCAAGGACCCGGTGGGAACCGCGCGTCTCCTGGTGGATCGCCTGCTGTCCCGGGACCTGCTGGCGCTGTAGGGGCTCCCCCCTCCCGACCTCCCCCCGCTGGGGCCCCGCTAGGGGGAGGAGTAAGCCCTCGGAGCGGTTAAGCGGCATGATCCAATAGAAAAGAGATGACAAAGAGGGTCGAAAACGGATGAGCGACGCCATGACAAAACTGAAGAAACCTCGCGGCAAGGTCCGGCTCTTGACCGGAAAATGCATCGCCTGCGGCGCCCGCTGCCAGAGCATCTGCCCGGTCGACGGCATCGAGATGAGCGCCGACGGCGAGCCGCAGATAGCCCTTGATAAGTGCATCGTGTGCCTTAAGTGCGTGAAGGCCTGTCCGGGGAGCGCGCTGGAGATCTTCTACTCGCAGGAAGAGCTGGAGATCCTGGCGGAGCTGGCCGGGCAAAAGGAGCTCCCGGAAGCGGAGGCGGACCCCGAGGAGCTGGCGCGCCGTGAACTGGTGGCAGGCTACCGGGGGGTCTGGGTCTTCATCGAGCAGACTGAGGGCGAGGCGGCGCGGGTGTCCTGGGAGCTGCTCGGCAAAGGGGCAGAGCTCGCCGCAAAACTAGGCGTCGAGCTTTGCGCCGTGGTGCTCGGGGATCAGGTGCAGCATCTGTGCGAGGAGGCTTTCGGCTACGGGGCACAGAAGGTGTACCTCATCGATCAGCCGGTCCTCCATCACTACCGTACTTATCCATACCTGGACGCACTCTGTCATCTGATAGAAAACTACCGGCCCGAGGTGATCCTGATGGGCGCGACCGGGATGGGGCGCGACCTGGCAGGGGCGGTCGCCACCCGGGTCAAGACCGGACTCACGGCGGACTGCACCGGGCTCGACATCGACGACAAAGGAAACCTGATGCAGACCCGCCCGGCCTTTGGCGGCAACATCATGGCCACCATCATGTGCGACCGTTTCCGGCCGCAGATGGCCACTGTGCGCTCCCACGTGATGCCTATGCCGGAGCGGGTTCCCGGCAGAAGCGGCACCATCGTCTGCGCCTCGCTGCCGATCAGCGAAGCCGATATATTCACCAAGGTGCTGCAGGTGATCCGCGACGGCAAAGGGGGAGAGGTCGACATCGCCGGCGCCGAGTTCATCGTTTCCGGCGGGCGCGGCATGATGTCGAAGGAGAATTTCACCATCCTGAAGGAGCTGGCCGAGGAGTTGGGCGGCGTGGTCGGCGCCTCGCGAAGTGCGGTCGATGCCGGCTGGATGCCGGCGGATCGGCAGGTGGGGCAGACCGGCAAGACGGTGCGGCCAAAGATCTACATCGCCTGCGGCATCTCGGGCGCCATCCAGCACCTGGTCGGCATGCAGGACTCCGATCTGGTGATCGCCATCAACCGCGACCCTGAGGCCCCGATATTCGAGGTGGCAAGCTACGGCATCGTCGGCGACCTGTTCCAGGTGGTCCCGGCCATAACGAGCGAGCTGCGATTGCTGAAAGCCGCCGCCAAGGCGGCCTGAGAGGGAGAGGGTGGAGAACTGCCCGTTCAACATCTAGAAGGATACCACCATGCAAGCTGATCCCGTCATATTCGCCCCGCTCCTGTTGGCCGCCGGCCTCTTGTTCGTCTGGAGCTGCTACCGCCGCTTCAGCCTGGTCACGGTCGGCACGGCCGAGGACCGTTTCTCCCGGGTGGCAGACCGGCTGAAGGGGATGTTCCTGTTCGCCTTCCTGCAAAAGAGGGTGGTGAGCCGCCCCTTTGGCGTTAACCACCTGCTCATCTTCTGGTCCTTTCTGGTGCTGGCCGTCGCCAATGCGGAATTTCTGGTCTCCGGAGTCTTCCCGGCCGCCCGGCTTTCCCTGCTGCCGGCAGCTCTCTACCATCCGCTTTTGACCGTATTCGACCTGGTCTCCTGCTTTTGCCTTTTTGCCGTCTGCAGCGCCCTGGTCAGAAGGGGTGTCGCTCCCCCCTACCGAGGGGCTCGCACCGGCGAGGCCTTTGCCATCCTCTGTCTGATCGGCGTCCTCATGCTGGCCTACTTCGGGGTGCATGCAGCCGAAATTGCAGCAGGGCTGGAGCCGGCCGCGAGAGCCATGCCGGTCTCCTCGGCGCTGGCAGCTCTTTTGAGCGCTCTGCCGGGCGGGGGGCCGGGATCTCTGGGGGGCTTCTGCTGGTGGCTGCACGCGGGGGTGCTGCTGTTCTTTTTGAATTTTCTCCCCTACTCAAAGCACATGCACATCCTGGCGGCCATCCCCAACTGCTATTTTCAGCGGTTCGAGCCCCCCAACACCCAGCCGCGCGAGGAGTTCGCGCAAGGGAACTCCTTTGGCGCCGGGAGCGTCGAGAGCTTCAGCTGGAAGGACCTCTTCGATTCCTTCGCCTGTACCGAGTGCGGCCGCTGCGAGAAGGCCTGCCCGGCCGCCACCACAGGTAAGCCGCTCAATCCGCGCAAGCTCATGCACGACCTGAAACTAAACCTGCTTGCCAACGGGCCTCTACTGCAGCGCGGCGGCTCGCCGACCGTGGAGCTGATCGGGGAGGGGGCGGGGAGCGTCGAGCGCGAAGCGATCTGGTCCTGCACCACCTGCGGCGCCTGCCTGGCGTCCTGTCCGGTGCTGATCGAGCAGATGCCAAAAGTCGTCCAGATGCGCCGTCACCTGGTGCAGATGGAGGCGGATTTCCCCGAGGAACTGCTGAACCTCTTCGAAAACATGGAACAGCGCAGTAACCCGTGGGGCATCGCCCCCGGCGAGCGGGGCAAATGGGCGGGCCAGTCGGAGGTGAAGACTTTCGAGGCAGGCCAGACCGAATATCTCTTTTACGTCGGGTGCGCCGGCTCCTTCGACTCCAGGAACAAGCAGGTGACGCTTTCCATGGCCCGTATCCTGAACGCGGCGGGGGTCTCCTGGGGGATCCTCGGCAAGGAGGAGAAGTGCTGCGGGGACAGCCTGCGCAGGCTTGGCAACGAATTCCTGTTTGACAAGACGGCGCGGGAAAATGTGGCCCTCTTCAAGGAAAAGCGGGTGCAAAAGGTGATCACCCAATGCCCGCACTGCTTCACCACCCTGAAAAACGACTACCGGCAGTTCGGTCTGGAACTGGAAGTGATCCCGCACGCCGAGCTTATCGACTCGCTCATGGCGCAGGGAAGACTTCCGCTCGACCAGCAGAGCGTCAAAAGCGGGGGCGTCGTCTTCCACGATTCCTGCTACCTCGGGCGGCATAACGGCATCTACCAGGCCCCCCGCTCGGTGATCGCCCAGGCGACCGGGAGCGCGCCGGCGGAGATGCCGAGAAACCGCGAGAACTCCTTTTGCTGCGGTGCCGGCGGCGGGCGCATGTGGATGGAAGAGCAGCTGGGGGAGAGGATCAACCTGAACCGGGTGGACGAGGCGCTCTCCACTTCGCCGGAAACCATCTGCGTCACCTGTCCCTACTGCATGACCATGATGGAGGACGGTCTGAAGGAGCACCCGGGCGTGAAGACCCGGGTGAGGGACATTGCGGAGATCGTTGCCGAGGGGTTGCTCCCGGGCTGATCAGGCAAGGCATGAGCCACAAGCAGGACCGACTCTCCCCCCTTTGAAAAAGGGGGGCAGGGGGGGATTTGCCTTTGAGCGTTCGGCCAAGTCGGTGAATAAAGCAAATCCCTCTGTTTCAGCATTGTTCCCCCTTTTTCAAAGGGGGACTTTTAACTGCGGTACGCCCCGGGAGGAGTCACCCATGCAAAACTGTTCCGCTGCAGTGTCCGAGATCGAGCCGGCTTTGAGCTCCGCCCTGCTGAAGCACCCCTCCAAGCTGTTCGTGGAGACCACCAGCCGCTGCAACTTAAGCTGCGTCATGTGCATGAAGCAAAATGCCGACGGCAACCTGGGTGACGGGGATCTCGACCCGCGCACCTTCCAGGCGCTGGAGGCGGCGCTGCCCAACCTGGATGCGCTGGTGCTAAACGGCGTGGGCGAGCCGCTTTTGAACACCCGCCTGGAGCAGTTCATCGCAAGGGCCAAGAAGCTGATGCCGGCCGGCAGCTGGACCGGCTTTCAATCCAACGGCATCCTCCTTTCCAACCTGCGGGCCATCTCGCTTCTGGATGCGGGAGTGGACAAGATCTGCCTCTCCATGGACGGGGTGGACGCCTCGACCTTCGGCGCCATCCGCGCCGGCAGCCAGCTGGTCGACCTGGAGCAGGCCCTGGGTGCACTAGTGGCGGCCAAGGCGGTCTGCGGGCGCCCTGATCTGGAGATCGGTGTCGAGTACGTGGTCATGAAGGAAAACCTCCCCGAACTCCCCGCGGCACTTGCCTGGGCGGCCGGGCGCGGCGCCACCTTTGCCATCGTCTCCCATCTGCACCCCTTCGACGAGCCGCATCTGGACCAGTGCAGCTACGACATCTGCACCGACGAGGCGATCTCGCTCTTTCAGAGCTGGAAAAGCAAGGCTGACCTGAAAGGGGTGCAGATCGAGCGTTATTTCGAGGTGCTCTGGAATTACAGCAAACCCCCGGATCAGCGCCGGATCGTGGATTTCGTGGCGGCCATGAAGGCGGATGCGCAGCAGCGCGGTATCACCCTCGACCTGAAGAGGCTTTTTGCCATGGATTGCCGGCGGTTAGAGGAGAGCCAGAGCGTGTTTGACGAGGCGATCAAGGTGGCGCAGAGAACCGGTCTGGACCTGCGGCTCCCGGAAATCACCCGGCGCGAAAAGCGCGGCTGCGCCTTCGTAGAGCAGGGCGGGGCCTTCATCTCCTGGGACGGTCGCATGCATCCCTGCTACCATCTCTGGCACCAGTGCCGCTCCTTTGCCAACGGCTGGCTGCACCCGGTGAAGCCAAAGGTGTTTGGCCGCGTGACGGAGCGCGGGATCCTCGATATCTGGAACGGCGCCGACTTCCGACGCTACCGCGAGAACGTGCTGCGCCACGATTACCCCTCCTGCTCGGAGTGCAACTGCTCCCCCTGCGATCTGGTGCAAAAAGAGGAATTCGACCAGGACTGCTATGTAAACACCGAGCCTTGCGGCAGCTGCCTCTGGAGCTCCGGGGTCTTTCGCTGTCTCGATTAGGGCGCCGGCTGCCGTCCGGTTTCGGCCAACGGCCAGCCTGGAATAGCGAACTATGAGTGAAACAACAGCCGGCCGCTGCACCCGGTTTTTGATATTTGTTGACAATGCAACTGGCAAAAGTTGATAGTCTTAAGAGCCGTACGTCCGGCTCCCGAATGTCAGAGGGGATTACCAGCATGTCTTCGTCGCGCGTCCTTGAAGTAACTGAAAAGGCCTGGAGCCTGTATGTCGAGAAGGAGATCCTCGACCTGCAGCAGTTGCGGCCGGAGGTGGCCAATTCCTGGCAGCGCTGCCGCAGCCTGAGGATCAACCCCTATCAGGAGGAAAGCTGCGTCGTAAACCTCCCGGAGCTGCGCGAGCGGCTCTACAACAAGCAGCACCTTTTGAAGGTGGCGCGCCCCTTCATGGACAACCTGTACAACTTCGTCAAGGGGTCCGGCTTTCAGGTGGTGCTGACCGACGAGCAGGGCTATCTGCTGGAAGTGCTGGGCGACAACGACATCGTCTCCCGGACCAAGCAGGTGCTGCTTTGCCCGGGCGGTAACTGGAGCGAGTCGGTAAAGGGGACAAACGCCATCGGCACCGCCCTGGTCGAGAAACGGCCGGTGCAGATCTACGCCTGGGAGCACTACTGCCAGCCGCACCACTTTCTTACCTGTTCCGCCGCGCCCATCTTCGACCCGGATGGCGAACTGATCGGCATCCTCGATATAAGCGGCGACTACCGGGTCGCCAACGCCCATACGCTCGGGATGGTGGTGGCCGCGGTGAACGCGGTGGAAAACCAGCTCCAGCTCCTGCGGGCCACCGACAAGCTCTACATGGCGTACCGCTACTCCAATGCGCTGCTGGAGAACATGTCCGACGGCCTGATCTCCATCAACAACAACGGCATAATCACCGAGATCAACGCCAAGGCGGCCGAGGTCTTCGGGGTGAACCAGGCGCGCTCCAAGGGGCGGCATGTGGAACTGGTCTGCGGCTCGCGCGTTCCCATGCTGAAGGTGCTCTCTGACGGAGAGGAGTACGAGGACCGAGAGATCATCATCGAGAAGGTGGGGCGAAAGATCTACAGTTCCTCCTCCCTCCTGCGTGACGATGCCGGCGGGGTGATCGGCGTGGTCGCCGTCTTTCGCGAGATCGACAGCCGCCAGCAACCCAAGCGCCCGACCATCATGCACTCGCACTGCTACACCATGGACGACATCATCGGCGAGAGCCCGGCCATAGCCTCCGCCAAGGAGTGGGCGAGACTTGCGGCAGACAGCCCCTCCACCGTTCTGATCAACGGGGAGAGCGGCACCGGCAAGGAGCTCTTTGCCCAGGCGATCCACAACGCGAGCCCGCGTAAGGGAAGGCAGTTCATCGCGCTCAACTGCGCCGCACTGCCGGAGAACCTGATCGAGAGCGAGCTGTTCGGCTACGAGGAGGGGACCTTCACGGGAGCCAAGAAGGGCGGGCAGGCGGGGAAATTCGAGATCGCCGACGGCGGCACCATTTTCCTGGACGAGATCGGCGACATGTCTTTGAACGTACAGGCGAAGCTGTTGCGGGTGATCCAGGAGAAGAAGGTGTCGAGGATCGGCTCGGCCCGCGAGAAGGCCGTGGATATCCGGATCATCGCCGCCACCCACAAGGATCTGCAGGCCGAGGTGCTGCAGGGGAACTTCAGGCAGGACCTCTATTACCGGCTGAACGTGCTCGGCATGCGGATACCTGCGCTCAGGGAGAGGGCCGAGGATTACGAGCTTTTGACCCGGCACCTTGTGCAAAAGATCGCCGCGAAGCTCGGCAAGGGGGACGTGCTGATCCAGGAAGGCTTGCTGCAGAAGATCGAGTCGCACAGCTGGCCCGGCAACATCAGAGAGCTGGAAAACGCCCTGGAGAGGGCGCTGATCCGCTCCGGCGCCTCGGGCGTCCTCACTCCCGAGCTGCTCGATTTCAGCTTCGCCCCCCAGCTAGCCAGAGCAGAGTCGAAGGCGCCCGAGATAAGCTCGCTGCGAGACGCCGAGAAGCGGCTCATCAGCGAGGTGCTGGCCTTTTACGAGGGGAACATCCAGAAGGCTTCCGCAAAACTAGGCATCGGGCGCAACACGCTCTATCGGAAGATGAAAGAATACGACATCTGAAAGCTGGACAGCATAAACCAGGTCAAAACCGGCGCACGGATGCTACGGATGTGCCGGATAAAGGCAGATAAGGCAAAACAAAGCCACAGAAATTACTTCAAAATCAGACGCTTGGTCTATTTCACATAATCAGTCCAATCAGTCCAATCAGTCCAATCAGTCCATGTTTTCCGCTTTTCTGGTTCCCCCAGACAGTCGCCTGCACCAATCCCCAATCTCCGATCCCCACCAGCAGCACCCAGCACCCGACTTTATGGTAGTATTAGGCAGTGAATAATAAACCTGAAGGAGGAAAAAGTGATGGGACATAAAGAAAACAATGGTTCAAATGATGTCTTGAAAATCGTGCTAGGCGGGCTGTTGGGCGCCGGGCTGGCTCTGCTGCTTGCCCCGCAAACCGGTAAGAAAACACGCAAATTCCTGGCCTGCTGCGCGAAAGACGTGGGTGGTAAGGCCAACGAGGCGGCCAATGAATTCGCGGACCACATAAGCGACTTTGTGGAGACAGCAGGTTCGCGCGCCTCGGCCATCCTTGCAGAGGGCGCGGATCTTACCCAGGAGTCCAAGAAGGCACTTCTGGCAGCTTTGGAGAAAGGTCAGCAAATACTGGAAGAACAGAGGAAAAAACTGGCCGACTCTATCCGCTGACCTTGAAGCAGATCCGAACCAGCAGTTGCAGTATGGATCCCCTGACTCGGCCGCTATTTTCCAATTCGGAAATAGCGGCGGGCTCAGGGGATTCATTTTTTTGTGCCGCAAGTTCCCCCCCCGCCTGTCGGCGAATACCCCAAACGGTCACCAGGCCGCCCGAGGTATCCACTTCGTTCTCTCATGAAATCTGCTGTAAACATGGAGCAAGGGAGCAAACGGGAAGCAGGCTTCTTTTCAACTGCGACTCCCCCGCCGTGGCACCTTTTGCAAAAAATCTCCCCCGACCCACCTTTCCCAAAGGGTGAGAGACGGGTTGAGCTAAAAGTGTTAAAGGAAGGTTTTTTTTGGAAGGAATTTCCTCAAAAAATGATTGACACCAAGGGTCGCTGCCTGTACGATGACATCCACTTTCAATTGAGGTTCTAATGAAACGAGCCAAGAAAAAAGCCTTTGCTGATTTCATCTCGCAGCGGGGGCTTAAGTCCACCAAGCAGCGCGACATCATCCTGGACGGTTTCCTCTCCAGTGACCGGCATCTAAGCATCGAGGAGCTTTACCTGAAAATCAGGGCAAAGCACCCGAACATAGGTTATGCCACGGTCTACCGCACCCTGAAGCTTTTCGCCGAGGCGGGGATCGCACGGGAAATGCAGTTTGGTGACGGCCAGACCCGCTATGAGCATGTGGGGGAGGGCGAGCACCACGATCACCTGGTCTGCACGAGGTGCGGCAGCATCGAGGAGTTCGAGAACGAAACCATCGAAAAGCTGCAGGCAGAGGTTGCCAGCAGCCGCGGTTTCCTGATCGAGCGGCATCGTCTGGAGCTCTACGGCCTTTGCGGGACCTGCCGAAAGTAAACCTGGCGGCAGCGTAGAACGTAGTCAGGCTCTCTTTTCTTTGCCCGTGCCGGCAGCTTCTCGCCATCTCCCCCCTTTGCAAAGGGGGGCGGGGGGGATTTTTGCCAGGCTGGTCATGGGGAGCAGGGGGCGACGGAGTTGAAATCCCCCTAAATCCCCCTTTGCAAAGGGGGACTTTTTTTGAACGTAGAACGCAGAACGTAGCAGACCACGGTAAATTTTTTTCCCGCCAGTCTGAAAGTGATATTCATTGGCATCGATAGATTAAGAGGGGTAGTTGAATCATGTCATTTTTCAAGAAGAAGAGTTCCTGCCACGAAGCTCCGAACCTAGCCGACAGCGGCGTCAGGAAGGTGGCTCTGGTAGGAAACCCGAACGTAGGGAAAAGCGTCCTTTTCAACGCGCTGACCGGCGCCTACGTAACGGTCTCCAATTATCCCGGCACCTCGGTGGAGGTGGCCCGCGGCAACGCGGTGATAGGCGGCGAACAGTTCGAGGTAATCGACACCCCGGGGATGTATTCCATTTTGCCGATCACCGAGGAGGAACGGGTCGCCCGCGAGATACTCCTCAATGAGCGTCCCTACCTGGTGATCCACGTGCTCGACGCGCGGAACCTGGAGCGGATGCTCCCGATGACGTTGCAGCTGATCGAGGCGGAGTTGCCGGTGGTGCTGGTCGTTAACATCATGGACGAGGCGGCCCGCATGGGGCTGGTGATCGACATCCCGCTGCTTTCCAAGCGGCTCGGCATCCCGGTGATCGGCGCCGCCACCGCAAAAAAGGTCGGTCTTGCCGAGATCAGGGCGGCCATCGCCGGCTCCCCCTGCAGCGCGACACCTCCCTTGGGCTATTCGCGCCTGCTGGAAGGCGACATCGCCGGGATCTCCAGCCGCCTGAACGGGGATTACCTGCTGTCTCGGAAATCGCTGGCACTGCTCCTTTTACAGGGTGACGGCGAGGTAGCCGACCTGGTGCGGATAACGGAGGGCGAGGGCGCCTCCGAGGTCGAAGCGGCAGTCAAGGACAAGCGTTTCCAGCGCAGGGAATCGTTCCACCTCGACCTCTCCATGGAGCGCAAGGAGATCGTGAAGAAGGTTTTGGACGGCGCCTTCAGTGCACCGGAAAAACGGGTGGTGACCCTGGCCGAGCGTCTCTCGCGCTGGACGGTCCGCCCGGTGACCGGGGTACCGCTGCTGCTCATCGTGCTCTATTTCGGCCTGTACCAGTTCGTAGGCGTGTTCGGTGCAGGAACTCTGGTCGATCTGCTGGAAGGCAAGGGGTTCGAGGAGTTCTTCAACCCCTGGATCACCACGGTGGTCAAGCAGTACGTTCCCTGGGTGCTGATTCAGGAACTGTTCGTGGGCGAATACGGGATCATCACGCTCGGTTTGCGCTACGCGGTCGGCATCATCCTGCCGATCGTCGCCACCTTTTTCCTCTTTTTCTCCATCCTCGAGGACAGCGGCTATTTCCCGAGGCTGGCGCTCCTGGTGGACCGGCTGTTCAAGACCATGGGCCTCACCGGCCGTGCCGTGATTCCGATGGTGCTGGGCTTTGGCTGCGACACCATGGCGACCATGGTGACCCGCACCCTGGAGACCGTGCGCGAGCGGGTGATAGCGACCGTGCTCCTGGCCCTCGCCATCCCCTGTTCGGCCCAGCTCGGCGTCATCATCGCCCTGCTATCCGAGGCGCCCGGGGCGCTCATGGTCTGGAGCGTCTGCCTGCTGCTCATCTTCCTGCTGGTCGGTCTGCTGGCGGCGAGGATCCTGCCAGGCGAAACCCCGATGTTCTACATGGAGATACCCCCCATGCGGATGCCGCAGCTCTCCAACGTGCTGACCAAGACCTACACGCGCATGCAGTGGTACTTCATGGAGATACTGCCGCTCTTCATCATCGCCTCGGTGCTCTTGTGGATTGGCAAGATAACCAACTTCCTGGACGCCATGGTGCAGGCGATGAATCCGGTGATGGCCGCCCTCGGGTTACCCAGGGAGTCGGCAGTCGCCTTCATCTTCGGTTTTTTCCGGCGCGATTACGGTGCGGCCGGGCTTTACGATCTGCAGACCCAGGGGCTTTTGAACCCGCGGCAGCTGACCGTGGCAGCTGTGACCCTTACCCTGTTCATCCCCTGCGTGGCGCAGTTCCTGATCATGAAGAAGGAGCGCGGCTGGAACGTGGCACTGGCAATCGGCCTTTTCGTCTCCGTATTCGCCTTTGGCAGCGGCTGGCTGCTGAACCGGTTCCTGCTCTTTACCTCCATACTGTAGGGAGAGTCGGCAGCAGGGGGGCTGGGGGTCGTGTTTTGATTGATATGTGATACATTTTAATATTGAAATAGCATATTGTTTTATATAGAATGCATTTATGTTATTCGAAATTGGTGAAAATATACGGAAGGAGCGCAAGCTCCGCAAGCTCTCACAAGAAAAAATGGCGAGGGCTCTCGGGATGAGTCGAGCTACCATCAGCCAGATCGAATCGGGGAGTGTGCAGGAGATCGGCGTCCGCAAGCTGATGAGGATACTGGACTACTTGGGCTTGGAACTCCGGGTGCGGCCATCAGGGGCACCGCCGACACTTGATGAATTGAGAGAGCAAAAGTGAGCAATACGGTTTCAAGTATCCTATCCGTATGGGCTGCCGATCAACGGGCAGGACTTCTTGAGCGGGTCTCGGAGCGAAGCCATTACGTTTTTGCCTATGATCCGGCGGCGGTATCGCCAGGCGATCAGGTCTCTTTGACGATGCCGGTGCGTCTCGAGAGCTGGTCGAGCCGAGACCTTCATCCGATATTTCAGATGAACCTGCCGGAAGGGGCCCTGCTGGAGGCGATCCGGCGCAGTATAGCAAAACTGGCCGGCTCGGACGATATGGCCATCCTCCGGGTGACCGGGGGTAACCAGGTGGGACGTAACCGCTTTTCCCTCCCCGAAGATCTGGCGCCCGGCATAGTGGAGACTCGTGAATCGCTGGACGATCTGCTGTCGTACCCTGACACTGCGGAACTGTTTCACGAGATGGTCTCCCGGTATGCCCTCCGGTCAGGGGTGTCTGGTGTGCAGCCAAAGGTAATGTTAGAAGCAACGAAGCGTGGCACCGCAGCTATTGGAAGTTACCTTGTCAAGTCCTGGGGGGCTGAATATCCTCAGCTTGCTGCTAACGAGTTTTTCTGCATGACCGCAGCACGGCGGGCCGGGCTACCGGTCCCGGAGTTTCACCTTTCGAACAATGGTGGTCTCTTCGTAATGAAGCGTTTTGATATTACCCCGGAAGGTGAGCCGGCAGGCTTCGAGGACATGTGCAGCCTGCAGGCCTTGGGGACTGCGCAAAAGTACAGCAGTACCTATGAGCGGGTCGCCAAAAGCATAAAAGACTTCGTGTCCGGCGAGTTTTTGCAAATAGCCAGGGAGCAGTTCTTCGCCTCTCTGGCATTGTCGGTCATGGTACGAAACGGTGATGCTCATTTGAAAAACTTTGCCGTTCTCTACGATCGCCCGGGTGCTCCTGTCCGCCTGGCACCGGCTTATGACATCGTGACCACCACGGCCTATCTTAAGAATGACATTCCGGCATTGTCCCTGGCAGGGACCAAGAAGTGGTGGTCGCGCAAGATGCTGGAGAAGTTCGCAGTAGTACACCTGGCGTTGCCGATGGGAAAGGCCGGCCAGATTTTGGAAGAGGTTGCTGATGCGGTGGCCGATACCCGGGGGGGGCTATCTGCGTATATTGGCGACAACCCGGAGTTTGTCGAGGTGGGTGGAAAAATGCTCGCCGCCTGGGAGTCGGGGATTGCTGAAGTTCTCTCCAAGTAACATATAACATAGAACATAGAACATAGAACGTAGAACGTAGAACGTAGAACGTAGAACGTAGAACGTAGAACGTAGAACGTAGAACGTAGAACGTAGAACGTAGAACGTAGAACGTAGAACGTCTTCCGCCGTTAAAGAGGTTGTCATGAGGTGCGGTTTTTGCGGACATGAGTTCGCCGAAGAAGAAGGTAATGTCGGCTGCAAGAACTGCCCGATGTCGGGTGGGTGCAAGATGGTGAAGTGCCCCCGCTGCAACTATGAGAATCCGCCTGAACCCGCCTTGGTGAAGGGACTGAAGAAGCTCTTCTCCAAAAAGAGATAAGGCGCGGGGCAAGGCCGGCACAATATCGATCTGCACATTTAAACGCTTTGACCACTATAGAAGGAATTAAGGAGAGACGCATGAAGCTTAGCGAAAGGGCAGAAGAGATACTGGAGGCCCTCTGGATTGAGTCGGAGGAAAAGGGGCGGGGTTTTGCGGAGCTGGACCGGATGGAGATCAAGGCCGCCGATCCCGCCTACCAGGAGCTCGCCGCCCAGGCGTTTATCGAGATCAAGGGGGAGCGGCTCTACTTCCGTCCCGAGGGGCGCGAGGAAGGTCGCAAAACCATCAGGCGCCACCGGCTCGCCGAAAGACTCATGATGGATGTGCTCAATATCCGCGGCGAGAGCGGCGACATGAAGGCCTGCCAGTTCGAACACCTCCTGAACGAGGGGGTGGACATCAAGGTCTGCACGATGCTGAACCATCCGTCCACCTGTCCGCACGGAAAGCCGATTCCGCCAGGCGACTGCTGCGAGGAGGCGCAAAGGTGCGGCGACCTGGGGGTGGTGCCGCTCACCGAGTTAAAGCCGGGCGAGGAGGGAGACATCGCCTACATCCAGACCGAGGACAGCAAGAAGATGCAGAAGCTGATGGCGATGGGGGTGCTGCCGGGTAACCGGATCCATCTGCTGCAGGCTTTTCCCTCCTACATCTTCCGGGTTGGCTTTTCTGAATTCGCCATCGACTCCGCCATGGCCAGGGAGATCTTCGTGAGGAGATAGCGCGGCCAAGCTTGCATAAAATTAAAGTGTTAAAAACGCTCCGATATTCGGGGCGTTTTTTTTGCAAGCGTCGATCTTCAGCAGGGTAAAAGGGGATTCATATTTCCTGGGTCTCATCTGAAATTTTCCTGGTATGACGAAATTATTACGCGATTGACGGACGTCGTTTCCCTTAAATAGCTAAACTATGTTTTATGATTGACGATAGCCTGTTAATGTCCGGTTTGCGGTGGGTGTAGTTGTATTGGTCCTCAATCATGATCTCACTGTTTCGCAATTAGTTACTGTATCTGGTGCCTTGGGCTTGTTTAATTAGCACTATAGAAAGTCTGAAAGTCCCCGTTGTCTGGAACCCCTTCAATTCCTTCCTTTTCTGGTAGACCGATTCCTCTCTCGTCTTCAATCCTTTTTATAACAGCGTTATCTGTTTTTGAATTTTTTAAACAACTATTGCTTAAAAAACAATTCAATATTAACGGCAGCCTGCCGATATTAAGACAGTGACAGATGAGATTTGCACACGGCGCTCATACCCGGAGCAAAGGAGAACGAAATGGCGGTCGAAACGATCACGGAAACGACGCAGTATCTGACGTTCAAGCTGGAAGATGAGCTGTTCGCACTCGACATAGGGAAGATACGTGAGGTGCTGGACTTCACCACCATCACCAAGGTTCCCCAGACGCCGGACTACATGCGAGGGGTAATCAACCTGCGCGGCAGCGTGGTCCCGGTCGTGGATCTGCGCCTCAAGTTCGGCATGGCGATGGCCGAGAATACGGTGAACACTTGCGTCATCATCGTCGAGGTGGAACTCGAAGGTGAAAAAGTGGTGATGGGGGCGATGGCGGATGCGGTGCAGGAGGTGCTGGATCTGGAACCCGACCAGATCGAGCCGCCGCCGCGCATAGGCACCAAGCTGAACACGGCATTCATAAAAGGGATAGGAAAGCACGACGGACAGTTCATGATACTACTCGATATCGACCAGCTTTTTGCCAATGAAGACTTGGAGGCGCTGCAGGGCCCGGAGCCGGAACTTTTGGCCGCCAGTGCTGCCTGATCTGCAAGATTGAACCTAAAAAGATTTAAAGGAGAATGGACTATGTTAAAGAACATGAGGATTGGGAGCAGGATGGCGCTTGGCTTTGGTCTGGTGCTTGTGGTCATGGTGATGCTGATCTGGTCCGGGATCCACGGTATGAGTAGCATCCAGGGAGCGCTCGACCGGATTGTCAACGTCAACAATGTGCGTATCAATGCGAGCAATGATGTGATGAAGGCTATTGACCAGGTGTTGATCAATGTCCGGAATATCATGATTGTCAACGTCCCGGAAAACCAGAGGGAATATCAGCAGCGCATCGCCAAATTCAGAGATGAGTACCGGGCAAATTTCAAGAAAGTCGAGGATTTGACCACCAAAGAAGACAAGGATGCCTGGGCAATTATCGTCAATATAAAGGAACTGACGGTTCAAACATCCCGCTTCAACGAGCAGGTTGTCGCGCTGGCGCTTGCTGGCAAGTCCGCAGAATCCACGGCACTGCTTATCAAGGAGGCTGCCCCGGCCGGAAGGAAACTGGGCGCGGCGATCGAACAGCTTATCAACCATAGTGTCGAGCGGAGCAAGATCCGCTATGACGAAGCGGTCAATGAATATGAGTCTTCACGTAACACCATGCTGGGACTGGGTGCTGCTGCCCTGCTTCTGGCCGTTATCACGGCATTCTTTCTGACCCGCGGCATCGTGCGCCCATTGAACGATGCGGTTGCTGTTGCCAATTCCCTGGCTGAAGGTGATCTGACCGTAAAAGTCGAATCTGACAGCAAAGATGAAACCGGCCTGCTGCTCGCGGCCATGCAGCATATGGTGGAAAAACTGAAGGGAATTGTCGGTGAGGTGACCGCCGCCGCCGAGAATGTCGCAGCCGGCAGCGAGGAACTGTCGGCCAGCGCCGAGAGCATGTCGCAGGGGTCTTCCGAGCAGGCCGCCGCAGCCGAGGAGGCGTCTTCCTCCATGGAACAGATGTCGGCCAACATCAAGCAGAACGCGGACAATGCGATCCAGACGGAAAAGATCGCAATGAAATCGGCAAGCGACGCCCAGGAGGGCGGCAAGGCCGTGCTGCAAACGGTCACAGCCATGAAGGAGATCGCCGGCAAGATCAACATCATCGAGGAGATCGCCAGGCAGACCAACCTGCTCGCCTTAAACGCCGCCATCGAGGCCGCAAGGGCCGGGGAGCACGGAAAGGGGTTTGCTGTAGTCGCCTCGGAGGTGCGCAAGCTCGCTGAGAGGAGCCAGAATGCCGCAGCGGAGATTTCGCACCTCTCTACCAGCAGTGTCGAGGTCGCCGAGAAGGCCGGAGCCATGCTCACCAAGATGGTGCCTGACATCCAGAAGACTGCGGAACTTGTCCAGGAGATCAGCGCCTCCTGCAGGGAGCAGGATTCCGGTGCAGAGCAGATCAACAAGGCGATGCAGCAGCTCGATCAGGTAATACAGCAAAACGCCTCGGCGTCTGAGGAGATGGCCTCGACGTCCGAAGAACTCTCCAGCCAGGCCGAGCAGCTGCAGTCGAGTGTCGCATTTTTCAACGTGGGTGCCGCAAGCGCAGGCCAAAGCCGCAGGAAGCGGCCAAACCAGGCGGCCTCCAGGCCGGTAACCCAAAAGGTGGCTTTTGCCAAGGCTCCTCGGCTGACTCATGCCAGCGTCGCCGGGGCCGAACTGGAAATGCACCAGTCAGACGAGGAGTTTGAGAGGTTTTAACTTGGCCGGGTCGCAAATCAGGCGCGCAGCAGTACCCCCGTTTCGGGGTGCTGCTGCGCTGAGATGGTTACCTTAGCTTGTTTCCGTCCGGAAAGGGTGCTTTTCCGCCCTGGCGGCGTCAACCTTCGGTAAAGCTTTTGCGGCGTACTTATGTACGCCTCCGCGCAACCCCTCGGTTTCCTTGCCAGGACGAAAAATCCCCGCTTTCAGATTCGGAAACCAACTGTTCCACATCCGGAGTTTCCGGATGGAAACCAGCTAACAGTATCCGGCCTTGGTTCCCGTTGCATCCTACCCGTAAGTTTCCACCTGGCAGGGTAAAAAATGCTTCAAGATATCGGGGCGAATGTCGATAGATAAAACTGCAGGCCCTGGCGATTTGCCATTTCTCAACGGGGTTGCCGCATTTTTGATCAACCACTACCAGACAAGGAAACCTTTCATGATAGCTGCCGGTAAAGACACCAGCTCAGAAGCGGCTGCCAAGGACGAGCTGGCCAGGCTCTCGCACGGCTGGTCGGCCATACTCGAGACGGTGGCTGCCGAACTGCAGGTCATTTCGGGGAGCACGGAGGACGAATTTCTCGCCATCGGCGGCAAACTGCAGGATTTCTACCAGCGGGGGGCCGGGATCTCCGGGCTTGCCTCCGAGATGGTGGGCGAGGTCGCCGGCGATCATGTGACCTGCGCCATGGACGGGCTTGGCGGCATGCTGGACGGCATGGGGCATTACGTTACCCGTGCACAGAACGAGATGGAGCTGAGCGCCCGGACGCTGCGCGAGATCCTCGGGCTTTTGAGCGAGGTGGCCGGTCCGCTCTCCGGGTTCAAGAAGGTGAACAAGGTGCTGAGGATGCTCGGCATCTCCACCAAGATCGAGAGCGCCCGGCTCGGCCAGAGGGCGGCCGGCTTCGACACCCTGGCAAGCGACGTGAGCGATCTCTCCGTGCAGGTGAACGACAAGGCGGCCATCATCTTGAGGCTCAGGGATGAGCTGGCCCGGGCCATCGAGCAGACGCTAAGCGGAGTGCTCGACTCGGGGGCGCAGCAGCATGATCAGGTGAAGGGCATCCTGGAGCGGACCCGGCAAAGCCTGCTGGCCTTGACCGCCATCAACGCGCGCTGCTCCAGTTCGGTGGCCGGGGTATCGGCGGTCTCCGACGAGGTCTCCAGGAACATTGGCGAGGTCGTCATGTCGATGCAGGCGCACGACATCGTCCGCCAGCAGATCGAGCATGTGGAGCAGGCACTCTCCGAGCTGAGGCAGGAACTTTTGACCGGGGTGGCCAGCGCCGACGACGCGGCCTGCGTCTGCGAACTGCAGACGGCCCAGCTGCGCCACGCCTCAGGCGAGCTCGATAGCGCGGTAGCCACCATCATCGAAAGCCTGGGCGAGGTGGCCCGCAAGCAGTCCGGTCTTTCCGCCCAGACAAGCGGCATGGCCGGTATCGCGGACCAGGCGGGGGGGAGCTTCTTCACCGAGATGGAGAAAGACATCTCGGTGGTAAGCACGGCACTTCTGGAGAGTTCGCAGGTGAACCGGAGCCTCTGCATCGCCATGAACTCCGTGGCCGATACGGTCGGCGAGATCACCACCTTTGTCGGGGACATCGAAAAGATCGGTGAGGAGATCAAGCTGATCGCCTTGAACGCCCAGATCAAGTCCGCCTACACCGGAGAGGAGGGGGCCGCGCTTGGCGTCCTGGCCGAGGCGATCCAGCGGCTCTCCATCGATGCCATTGCCCATACCGGCGCGGTCTCCGGGACGCTGCAGGCGATCATCGGGGTGACTGAGCGCTTGAACGAGGGGGTCTCTGCAGAAACCTCCGGCCTGGAGAGCGAGGTGCAGGGGATGGTGTCGACGCTCTCCGGCCTGCTCGACGTGTTAAGGCAGGTGAACGAGACGCTGCGCCGCTCGCTTTCGCGGATGGACGAGGAGGTGACGAGGCTCTCCTGCGAGATCGAGCAGACCACCTCGGGCATTTCGGTGCACCGCAAGGTGTCCTCCGTGCTGGAGGGGGCCATAGGCAGCCTGGCCGGCATCATCGGCGAGGCGCGCCGGCTTTCGCCGGCCTCGGCCCAGGGGGCGAACCTGGATCAGCTTGCCGGCCGCTACACCATGCAAAGCGAACGAAAGATCCACCAGGCGCTCCTTGATGCGGAGAAGGGGGGCAGTAAATCGACGGCCTCCGCGCCGGATGACGGATTGGGCGGCAACTTCGAACTGTTTTAGGTTGGAGCAAGTCCCCCTTTGCAAAGGGGGGAGATTCAAGGCGTTTGACGCTGAAGCGGGAGATGGCTGTCGAGCAGTTTACTGAAGACGAAGATCAGCGCTAACGGTATTTCAGGATGAGAGGACGGCCATGGAAGAAGAGATGACCACGGAGCTCAGCGAGGATCCCGGCGCGCCGGGCAGACAGCTGCTTACCGTGACGGGAAGCGTGACCATAGGTCAGGCAGCCGGTTTCAGGGAGGCGCTTTTGGGGGCGCTGGAGGCGGGGGGCGAACTTGAGGTGAACCTGGACGGGATAACCGACCTGGATCTCACCGGCCTGCAGCTTCTCTGCTCTGCCCACCAGAGCGCCACGGTGCAGGGGAAGCGCTTCACCGCCCGGGTGTGCGGGAGCGAGATCTATGGCAAGGTGGCAGCCGAGGCCGGTTTCTACCGGCATGTCGGCTGCGCCCGGGACACTTCGTGCAGTTGCATATGGGTGGGAGGAGAGAACTGATGGCTAAGGTAATAATGACGGTAGACGATTCGGCCAGTGTCCGGCAGATGGTCACCTTCACCCTGAAACAGGGGGGCTACGAGGTGGTTGAGGCGGTGGACGGCAAGGACGCCCTGCAAAAGCTCGCAAGCCACAAGGTGGACATGCTGATCACCGACCTGAACATGCCGAACCTGGACGGCATCGGGCTCATCAAGGGTGCGCGCGCCCTGGCCGGCTGCAAGTTCATCCCGATCATCATGCTCACCACCGAGTCGCAGGACTCGCGAAAGCAGGAGGGCAAGGCGGCCGGCGCCACCGGCTGGATCGTGAAGCCGTTCAAGCCCGAACAGCTGATGGCGGTGGTGAAGAAGGTCCTGGGATGATAGACCTCCACAGGCAGGCATTCAAGGAGGAGGCGTACGAGTTGCTCTCCGAGCTGGAGAACTCGCTTCTGGAACTTGAGGAGAGGCCGGAGGACCCGGACCTGATCGGGCGGGTCTTTCGCGCCATGCACACCATCAAGGGGTCAGGCTCGATGTTCGGTTTCGACGACATCGCCCTCTTCACCCACGAGGTGGAGACCGTCTTCGACCAGGTGAGAAACGGCAGGCTCCAGGTCACCAAGAGGCTCATCAACCTGACCCTGGCCGCGCGGGACCAGATCAAGCTGATGCTGGACCACTCGGAGGAGGCGGGGGGGGCGGAGAACGAGGCGAGCGCCGGCATTATCGCGGGGCTTAGGTCGCTCACCTCCAGCGAGGCGCCGGCCCCGGCCGCGCCCAAGGCCCGGGAGCCGAAGACTGCGGCCGTCTCGGAGGAGACTTACCGGATCCGCTTCGTCCCGGCCCTCCACACCTTTGCCAGCGGCAGCAATCCGCTGAATCTTTTGGCCGAGCTTGCGGAGCTCGGCGTCTGCAACGTGGTGGCGCAGACAAGCGCGCTGCCGACCCTGAAAGAGATCGACCCGGAGGCCTGCTACGTCTACTGGGACGTGATCCTGACCACGGACCGGGGGCTTAGCGCCATCCGCGACGTCTTCATCTTCGTGGAGGACGACTGCCAGCTGAAGATCGAGCTGATCGCCGAGCACGGACGCTTCCAGGAGCCCCAGGACTACAAGAAGCTGGGCGAGATCCTCCTGGAGCGTGGCGACATCAGCGCGGAGGAGATGGAGGAGGTGCTGGGCCAGCAAAAGCGCTTCGGCGAGCTGGCTGTGGAGAAGGGACTGGTGCCGGCGGACAAGGTGCAGTCTGCCCTGGTCGAGCAGCAGCATATAAAGGAGGTGCGCCAGGAAAAGCTGAGTGCCGAGGCCGCCTCCAGCATCCGGGTTCCCGCCGAGCGGCTGGACGTCCTGGTGAACCTGGTGGGCGAACTGGTGACCGTGCAGGCGCGGCTCTCCCAGACGGCGGCCGGGCGGGCCGACGCGGAGCTCTGCGCCATTGCCGAGGAGGTGGAGCGTCTGACCGGGGAGCTCCGGGATAGCGCCCTCAATATCCGCATGCTCCCGATCGGCAGCACCTTCAGCAAATTCAAGAGGCTGGTGCGGGATCTCTCGGCCGAGCTCGGCAAGGAGATCGAGATGACCACCGAGGGCGCCGAAACGGAGCTGGACAAGACGGTCATCGAGAAGCTGAACGACCCGCTGGTGCACCTGATCAGGAACTGCATAGACCACGGCGTGGAGCGGCCAGAGGTGCGCCTGGCCAAAGGTAAGCCGGCCCACGGCACGGTGCACCTGGCCGCGGTGCATTCCGGCGACAGCGTGCTCATCACCATTGCCGATGACGGCGCCGGGCTCGACCGCGACGCCATCCGCGCCAAGGCGATTGAAAGGGGCCTCATCGCCGCCTCGGCAGAGCTGTCCGACAAGGAGCTCTTCTCGCTGATCTTCGCGCCCGGCTTTTCCACCGCCAGACAGGTCTCCTCGGTCTCCGGACGCGGGGTCGGCATGGACGTGGTGAAAAGGGCCATAGAGGCCCTGCGCGGCAGCGTGGAAATCGCCAGCCAGCAGGGGGAGGGGACCCGGATCACGGTGCGCATCCCGCTCACCCTGGCCATCATCGAGAGCCTCCTGGTGCGGATCGGCAAGGACTCCTTCATGCTGCCGCTCTCCCTGGTGGACGAGTGCATCGAACTTACCCGCGAGGACGTGGCCAGAGCGCACGGCCGGAACCTGGCGCGCGTGCGCGAACGGCTGGTCCCCTACATACCGCTTCGGGAGCGCTTCGGCATCGCCGGAGAGCCGCCGCTCATCGAGCAGATCGTCATCACCGAGGTGAACGGCCAGCGGGTCGGTTTCGTGGTCGATCAGGTGGTCGGCGAGCACCAGACAGTGATCAAGTCGCTCGGGCGCGCCTACAAGAGCAGCCAGGGGATCTCCGGCGCGACCATCCTGGGCGACGGGTCGGTCGCCCTCATCCTGGACATCCCGCAGCTCTTGCAGTCGGTCCAGGCCGCTTCGGCCTAAGGTCGCCAGGCCGCTTTCGCCGCTCTTCCAATAACAGTTTCCCGGGGGCAGTTCTTATGGAGGATGCAGGCCGCGGCCTAGAGCAGGCAGCAAAGCTTTCGACGCGGGATTTCGCCAGGTTGAGCCGTTTCATTTACGACACCTGCGGCATAAAGATGCCGGAGGTGAAAAAGACCATGCTGGAGGCGCGCCTGCAGAAAAGGGTGCGCCTGCTTGGCATGTCGGGCTTCACGGACTACAGCGACTACCTGTTCACCCCCAAGGGGATGCAGGAGGAACTGGTGCAGATGCTCGACTTGGTCACCACCAACAAGACCGATTTCTTCCGGGAGCCGGACCATTTTGTCCAGCTGACCCGAAATGTGCTCCCCGACTGGTGGCAAAGGCATCCCGGCGCCACTCTCTCCATCTGGAGCGCCGGCTGTTCCTCCGGAGAGGAGCCCTACACGCTCGCCATGGTGCTCTCGGAGTTCGCGCTCAAAAATCCCGGCTTCGACTTCCGGATCCTCGCTACAGACATCTCCACCCGGGTGCTGGAAAAGGCCAGAAACGCCATCTATGCCGAGGCCCTGGTGGAGCCGGTCCCTCTGGAGCTCAGGAAGAAGTACCTTTTAAGGAGCAAGGACCGGGCCAGCGGCATGGTGCGGATCGTGCCGGAACTGCGCGAAAAGGTGCGCTTTCGCCGCCTGAACTTCATGGATGAGGAGTTCGGCATGCGCGAGCAGTTGGACGTCATCTTTTGCCGGAACGTCATCATCTACTTCGACCGTCCGACGCAGGAGAAGCTCCTGCAGCGCTTCCACCGGCAGATGAAGACCGGGGCCTTCATCTTCATGGGGCACTCCGAGACACTCTCCGGCCTGGACGTGCCGCTGGTGAGCGTCTACCCGACGGTGTACCGGAAGCTCAAGTGAGCCTGGAGCGCAAAGCGCCGCAGTTCCTGTTCCTGACCCCGGCGCAGATGCTGGTAAGCCGCAGGCCGATGATCGTCACCACGCTCCTTGGTTCCTGCGTCTCCGTCACCATGTACTGCAAAAGGCTTAAAATTGGCGCCATCTGCCACGCACTTTTGCCCAGAGGCGAGCAGGGGGAGCCTGCCGGCCCGGCAGGCCATGAGGCAGGCAGATACGTTGATGGTTCCATCCTTTTCCTTTTGGAGCGGCTCCAGTCGCGCGGCGTGCTGAGAGGAGAGATCGAGGCCAAGCTTTTCGGGGGCTCCGACATGTTCGCCACGTCTAAGGGGGTGAGCCGGAGCATTGGACAGCAGAACATCGAGATGGCGCTCAGCGTGCTGGAGGCCGAACAGGTGCGGCTGATCACGCAGGACCTGGGAGGGGCGCGCGGCCGCAAGATCATTTTTCATACGCACAGCGGGGAAGTGTTCCTGAAGCGGCTCAGAAAATCGGAGATCTAGGCTCATGCAAAAAAAGATACGGGTGCTGATCGTGGACGATTCGGCGGTGGTACGCCAGACCCTGTCCGACATCCTCTCCTCGGACCCCCGTATCGAGGTGATGTCCACAGCCGGCGACCCCTTTATCGCTGCGGAGCGGATCCGGCACGAGATCCCGGACGTGATCACCCTGGACGTGGAGATGCCGCGCATGGACGGCATCACCTTCCTGCACAAAATCATGAGCCAGCATCCGATTCCCGTGGTGATGTGTTCGAGCCTCACCGAGATGGGCTCCGAGACGGCACTGAAGGCGCTTGAGTACGGGGCGGTGGAGATCATCCAGAAGCCGCGCCTGGGGACCAAGCTGTTCCTGGAGGAGTCGCGCCTGAGGATCTGCGACGCGGTGAAGGCGGCCAGCCAGGCGCGCGTGAGAAGGGTGTCGGCGGCCCCGCGCGTGATCGCCCCCAAGCTCACCGCCGACGTGATCATGGAGAAGCCGAAAAACCAGGCGATGATGCAGACCACGGAAAAGGTGGTGGTTGTCGGAGCCTCGACCGGCGGGACGGAGGCGCTGCGCGTCTTTCTGGAGGCGCTTCCCGCCGACTGTCCGGGGATCGTCATCGTGCAGCACATGCCGGAGGGATTCACCAGGGCCTTCTCGCAAAGGCTCGACGGCCTCTGCCGGATCACGGTGAAGGAGGCGGCCGACAACGACACGGTGGTGCGCGGGCGCGCCCTGATCGCGCCCGGGAACCACCACCTGCTGTTAAAGCGCAGCGGTGCCCGCTATTACGTGGAGATAAAGGAGGGGCCGCTGGTATCGCGCCACCGCCCCTCCGTCGACGTGCTGTTCCGCTCTGCCGCGCGCTACGCGGGTAAGAACGCGGTGGGGGTCATCATGACCGGCATGGGAGACGACGGCGCGCGCGGCATGCTGGAGATGAAGCAGGCCGGTGCGGTGAACATCGCCCAGGACGAGGCAAGTTGCGTGGTATTCGGTATGCCGAACGAGGCGATCAAGCTGGGCGGGGCGGACTACATCCGGCCGCTGGACGCGATCTGCCGGGAAGTGCTTAGGCTCTGCTGCTAAAGGCTGGAAAAGGCTGAAAAAGGGGTGCTTTATGGCGGGACAGACATTTTTCCTGGGAAGACAGCCGATACTGGACAAAAGCCAGCAGATCATCGGCTTCGAGCTGCTGTTTCGCTCGGCGGAGAGCCTGCTGGCTGCGAGTTTCCTGGACGGCCAGGTGGCGAGCGCCAGTGTCATCGTGAACGTCCTCTCGGATTTCGGGTTCCAGGATGTGCTCGGCCGGCATCAGGGCTTTTTCAACATCCCCTGCGACATGCTGATGAGTGACGCCATCGAGCTCCTGCCGAAGGACCGGGTGGTCATCGAGCTTCTGGAGACCATCATAGTGGATGAGAAGGTGGTGGAGCGCTGCCGCAGCTTGAAGCGGCAAGGCTTCAAGCTCGCCCTCGACGACCACGTCTATTCCGATTCCTTCCACCCGATCTACCAGCTGGTCGACATCGTGAAGATCGATGTGCTGCAGATCCCGGCCGCCGAGCTGCCCGGCATGGTCGCCAAGCTGCGCGCCTGGCCGCTGACCCTTCTGGCCGAGAAGGTGGAGAGCGCCGAGCAGTACGCGGCCTGTGCCGCGCTCGGTTTCGATCTGTTCCAGGGGTACTACTTCGCCCGGCCGACGGTCCTGAGACAGACCAAGGTCGACGTGGGGAAGCTCGCCATGCTGCAGCTCATGGAGCAGGTGATGGCGGAAACGGAACTCGCCGAAATAGAGGAGACCTTCAAGCAGAACCCGGGGCTCACCTACAACCTGCTGAAGCTGGTGAACTCGGTCGCCATAGGCCTCAGGGTGCGCATAAAGACGCTGCGCCACGCCCTCATGGTGCTGGGGCTTGACCAGCTGAAGAGATGGATCACCCTGGCTCTCTACGCAAATAACGAGAGCGAGTCGGCGCGAAGTCCCCTGCTGGAGATGGCAGCCACGCGGGGCAAGCTGATGGAAACCCTCGTGCAGTCGAGGCCCGGGCCGGACGGCAAGGAGTACGCGGACCGCGCCTTCATGGCCGGGATTCTCTCGCTCATCGACGTGCTGTTCGAGGTGACCATGGAGGAGCTGGTGGGAAAACTGAACCTGGTGGACGACGTGCGGGCGGCGCTGCTTGATCGAAGCGGCGAACTGGGCGAATTGCTGCTTATGGCCGAGAAGCTGGAACAGGCCGATTTCCCGGGGGTGAACTATCACCTGGACCGCGCCGGCATCAGCCTCGACGAGCTTTTGACCGCGCAGCTGGAGACCATCGCCTGGTCCGACCGTCTGAGCGCATCGCTCTGATTCACTCCTTGACACGGCCCTTTCATTTGATGTAACTTGTTACGTCCCGCCAGACTTGAGGGACGGAGCCGCTAGTTACGGCTGCGCTCCAACCGGCTAAAGCCGCTATTCTATAAGCCAGCCAGACACACCAAACCACAACCCCAAAGGGGCTGGGACCACTGTTAAGGGTTTCGCCCATCGAGATGCCAAATGAAGATAACCGCGGTAATCCCCGCCAGGTATGCATCCACGCGTTTTGAGGGCAAGGCCCTGGCGGACATCCTGGGGCGCCCCATGGTGCAGCATGTTTATCAGCAGGCCTCGAAGGCCACCCTGGTCTCCGAGGTTATCGTGGCTACCGACGACGAGCGGATCGCCGCCTGCGTGCGCGGTTTCGGCGGCAGGGTGGAGATGACCTCGGCAAGCCACGAGACCGGGACCGACCGTCTGGCGGAGGTGGCGCTCAGGCTCGACGCGGACATCATAGTGAACGTGCAGGGTGACGAGCCGCTCATCGATCCTGCCATGATCGATCAGGCGATCGCCCCGCTTCTGGAGGATCCCACCGTCCCGATGGCGACCCTTAAGTGCAGGATCAAGACGCTGCACGACTTTCTTTCGCCCAATGTGGTGAAGGTGGTGGCGGATACCGCGGGGAACGTGCTCTATTTTTCCCGCTCGCCGCTGCCGTTTTTCCGCGACAAGTGGAACGATCTGAAGGACGACGCCTTCGTCTCGGGGAAGCTCCTTTGCTACAAGCATGTGGGGCTCTACGTGTACCGGCGCGAGTTCCTGCCGGTTTTTGCGGGGCTCGCTCCCAGTTCGCTGGAACTGGCCGAAAAGCTGGAGCAGTTGCGGGTGCTGGAAAACGGTTACCGTATCAAGGTAGTGGAGACCGAGTTCGAGTCGATCGGGGTGGACACGCCGGCCGACCTTGAGAAGGTGCTGGCGCGGCTGAAAGCGATTTAACCAGAGTCAGAACCCGCACACGGATTCGACGGATGACACGGATAAAGGCAGGTAAAGATTAAACCTGGAAAGGCTTTTGGGGTAACCAGGCTTTTTGCCTGATCTGATTTTATCCGTATAATCCGTACGATCCGTGTCCCCGGTTTTGATCTGGTTTTTTCACACCAGAGTCAGTACCCGCACACGGATTTGACGGATGATACGGATAATGGCAGATTAAGATTTAGACTGACAATACAAGATTAAGACACTAAGGCCGGGATTATAATCCCGGTCTGCTTTATGGAGGTTTTTTTAGTGAAGACAAAATTCATCTTTGTTACCGGCGGCGTGGTCTCTTCGATAGGCAAGGGACTCGCCGCCGCTTCTTTGGGCGCTCTCCTCGAAGCGAGGGGGCTTAGGGTCACCATCCAGAAGCTCGACCCTTACATCAACGTCGACCCCGGGACCATGTCCCCCTTTCAGCACGGCGAGGTCTTCGTCACCGACGACGGCGCCGAGACGGACCTGGACCTCGGGCACTACGAGCGCTACACCTCCAGCAAGCTCTCCAAAAAGAGCAACTTCACCACCGGACAGGTCTACTTCTCGGTCATCGAGAAGGAGCGCCGCGGCGATTACCTGGGCGGCACGGTGCAGGTGATTCCGCACATCACCGACCAGATCAAGTTCAACATCCTGGAAAACGCCAAGGGCTCGGACATCGCCATCGTGGAGATCGGCGGCACGGTAGGCGACATCGAATCGCTCCCCTTTCTGGAGGCGATCCGCCAGCTGAAGAGCGACCGGGGACCCGGCAACGTCCTTTATCTGCACGTGACGCTGGTTCCCTACATAAAGACGGCGGGCGAGCTGAAGACCAAGCCGACCCAGCATTCGGTGAAGGAGTTGCGTGAGATCGGCATCCAGCCGGACATCCTTCTTTGCCGCTGCGAACAGGAACTCCCCCAGGAGATGAAGGCGAAGATCGCCCTTTTCTGCAACGTGGAGGAGAAGGCGGTCATCACCTCCAGGGACGCTGAGCACATCTACGCGGTCCCTTTGGCGCTGAACCTGGAGGGGCTGGACGACCAGGTGGTCGAGAAGCTGAACATCTGGACCAAGAGCCCGGACCTTTCCCACTGGCAGCAGGTGGTCTCCAAGCTCACCCACCCGGGCTCCGGCGAGGTCAACATCGCCGTGGTCGGCAAATACGTCGACCTGAAGGAAAGCTACAAGTCGCTGGCCGAGGCGCTCACCCACGGCGGCATCGCCAATGACTGCCGGGTCAACCTCGTCTACCTTGATTCCGAGAAGCTGGAGGAGGATGGTGCCCAGAAATCGCTCCTGGGCGTGGACGGCATCCTGGTTCCCGGTGGCTTCGGCGAGCGGGGCACCGAGGGTAAGATCCAGGCGATCGAGTTTGCCCGGGTCAACAAGGTCCCCTTTTTCGGCATCTGTCTCGGCATGCAGATGGCTGCCGTCGAGTATGCCAGGAACGTCTGCCACCTCCCCGAGGCCTTTTCCAGCGAGTTCAAGCCGGTCTGCGCCACACCAGTCATCCATCTGATGGAAGGGCAAAAAGGGGTGGAGAACAAGGGCGGCACCATGAGGCTTGGCGCCTACCCCTGCTCACTCACCAAAGGTACCTTTGCCCAGAAGGCGTACGGCGCAACAGAGATCTCCGAGCGGCATCGTCATCGTTACGAATTCAACAACCATTACCGCAAGGCCCTGATCGAGAAGGGGATGGTGATCTCCGGCGTCTACAAGGACGAGGACCTGGTGGAGATCATCGAGCTTCCCGATCACCCCTGGTTTCTCGGCTGCCAGTTCCACCCGGAATTCAAGTCCAAGCCGCTCAATCCGCACCCGCTCTTCAAGGCCTTCATCGGCGCGACCAAGGCGAACAGGAAAGGGTAGAACCGGTTCTACGTTCAACGTTCTGTGTTCTAGGTTGTAAGGCAGGAATCGAACTCCGAATGACATAGAACATACTGTGCTGATCTGCAGCCTAACACCTCCCCCCTTTGTAAAAGGGGGGGCGGGGGGGATTTTACCCAGGTGGCTACGGAGTTCCCAGGGCGCCTTAAGGTAAATCCCCTAAATCCCCCTTTTTCAAAGGGGGACTTCTTGACCGTAGAACGTAGAACGTAGAACGTAGAACGTAGAACAGCTTTCAGGGGGTTTACATGACCAGGGAAATTACCGTAGGCACAGTGAAGATAGGGGGAGGGAGGCCGCTGGTACTGGTCGCCGGCCCCTGCGTGATAGAAAACGAGATGGCCACCATGCGCTGCGCGGAACGGCTGATGACCATCTGTAACGGGCTGGGGATACCCTTGATATTCAAGGCCTCCTACGACAAGGCCAACCGGACCTCCGTCACCGCCTTCCGGGGGCCGGGCATCAAGGAGGGGCTGCGGATTCTGGCCAAGGTGAAAGAGGCGCTAGGTGTTCCGGTGCTCTCCGACATCCACTCCATCGAGCAGGTGGCGCCAGCCGCCGATGTCCTGGACGTGCTGCAGATTCCCGCCTTTCTCTGCAGGCAGACCGACCTTTTGGCGGCGGCGGCGGCCAGCGGCCGGGTGGTGAACGTCAAGAAGGGGCAGTTCCTGGCCCCTTGGGACATGAAAAACGTGGTGGGCAAGATCGTCGCCTGCGGTAACGATAACGTGATACTCACCGAGCGTGGCGCCAGTTTCGGATACAACAACCTGGTGGTGGACATGCGCAGCTTCCCGATAATGCGCGGGACCGGCTGCCCGGTGATCTTCGACGCAACTCACAGCGTGCAGCTGCCGGGCGGCGAGGGTACCTCCTCCGGCGGCCAGCGTGAGTTCGTCGAGTATCTCTCCCGCGCGGCGGTCGCCGCAGGCGTGGACGGAGTCTTTCTGGAAGTGCACGAAGAGCCGGAACAGGCCCTTTGCGACGGGCCGAACTCCGTCCGCCTGGACGACCTGCCGATGCTTTTGAAGAAGCTGAAGGCGATCGACGCCATCGTTAAATAATAAACAAACCGTTTCACGCAAAGCCGCAAAGACGCAAAGAAAGGCGCGAATCAGGCACTGCAACGGCAATTGGAAACACGGAGCAACTGAGCAACTGAGAAATCAAAACCTGTAACCTGGAAGACCTTACTAAGGACTTCACTCCGTTGCTCCGTTGCTCCGTGTTTCAAACATGTATTAAGGAGTTTATTTTGATATTAGCTGAAGCGAAAAGGGTGATACGGGTCGAGGCAGAGGCGCTCTTGAACCTGGAGGCCTCTATAGATGTGGCGTTTGAGCGGGCGGTGGAGATGATTCTCGCCGCCACCGGCCGTGTAGTGGTGACCGGCATGGGAAAATCCGGCCTGATCGGCCAGAAGATCGCCTCCACCATGGCTTCAACCGGGACCCCCGCCTTCTTCCTGCATCCGGCTGAAGGGATCCACGGCGATCTCGGCATGATCATGCGCGGAGACGTGGTGATTGCCATCTCCAACAGCGGCGAGACCGACGAGGTGGTACGGATTCTGCCGACCATAAAAAGGCTCGGTGCCTCCCTGATTGCCATGGCCGGCAATCCCTCCTCCACCCTGGCCAAGAGCGGCGACATCTTCCTGGACATCTCGGTTAAGGAAGAGGCCTGCCCGCTGGGGCTGGCACCTACCGCCTCCACCACGGTGACCCTTGCCATGGGCGACGCCATCGCAGTGGCCCTTTTGGTCAGCCGCGGCTTCCAGGCGGAAGATTTCGCCATGTTCCACCCGGGCGGGACCCTCGGGCGCAGGCTCCTCTTGAAGGTCGAGGACATCATGCACCAAGGCGAAGCGCTGCCGCTGGTTGCCTCCGACACCCTGATGCGGGAGGCGCTCTTCATCATCACCGACAAGGCCCTTGGCATCACCGGGGTGACCGGAGACGACGGCGCGCTGATCGGCGTCATCACCGACGGGGACCTGAGGCGCGCGCTCGGGCAGGGGCTCGACATCATCAACCTGCCGGCCTCCGCCCTGATGAAGACCGGAGCAAAAAGGATCCGGCGCGACGAGCTGGCCGCCCGGGCCCTGCAGCAGATGGAGAAGCATTCCATCACCTCACTCTTCGTTTTTGCCGACGACAAGGCCGCAGCTCCGGTAGGGATAGTGCATCTGCACGACCTCCTGAAGGCGGGAATTGCTTAAAGGCGGTTTTGAGTTTTGAGTTTTGAGTTTTGAGTTTTGAGTTTTGAGTTTTGAGTTTTGAGTTTTTTTACCCGGAATTTGTTTTTGGTTTGTCTGGGCCTTCTTTGCGTCTTTGCGGCTTTACGTGAGGCGCTTTTGAGTGGGGTTTTTATGGAAGATAGACTTAAAAAGATCAAGCTGCTGATACTGGACGTGGATGGGGTGCTGACTGACGGCCGCATAATATTCGACTCGAACGGCATCGAGAGCAAGTTCTTCAACGTGAAGGACGGCCACGGCATCAAGATGCTGCAGCGCTCAGGGCTGGAGGTAGGGATCATCTCCGGGCGGGAATCGCTGGTGGTTACCAACCGCGCCATCGAGCTCGGCATCGGCCAGGTCTACCAGAAGTCGCTCGACAAGCTGGTTCCCTATCGTCAGATGCTGGAGGCTACCGGCGTGAAGGACGAAGAGGTCGCCTTCATGGGAGACGACATCATCGACATCCCCCTGCTGCGGCGGGTGGGCTTTGCTGCCGCGCCGGCCGATGCCGTGGCGGAAGTGTTTCCTTTCGCGCATTTCGTGGCGAAGAACCGGGGCGGTTGGGGAGCGGTGCGCGAAATGTGCGACATGATCATGAAGGCCCAGGGAACCTGGGATGCCGTCACCTCCAGGTATCACGTATAAAAAGGGCGTTTTTACCGCAGTCAGAGCAGTTCCCCCCTCCCAACCTCCCCCCGCTGGGGGGAGGAGTAATCCATAAAGTCCCCTCCCCCGGAGTGTATAGACCGGAGTCAAGGGTAACAAGTTCCCTCCCCCGGAGGGGGGATAGACGGAGTCAAGGGTAACAAGTTCCCTCCCCCGGAGGGGGAGGGAGGGGGAAGGCCCTGTCCGCGCTCTGAAAAACTCCGCAGGGCCGCTGAAGAGCAGATAACAAAAGGGTTTTTCTCCGCGGCCTCCGCTTCTCCAGAGAGCGCGGCGAACGGGCGGTGAAAGAGTGGAAATCATCGAACAGGAAAAGCTGATCGTGAAAGCGGTGCTGGAGGCGCTACCGGACTCCCTGGCCATCTACCGTTTCGGCTCCTGGGGGACCAGCGCCCAGCGCGCTGACAGTGACATCGACATCGCCGTGCTGCCGCCTAACCGGCTCGACCCGGTGCGTCGCTGGGAATTGGCGCAGAGGCTTGCCTCCCTGGTCGGCCGGGATGTGGACCTGGTTGACCTTTTGAGCGCCTCCACTGTTTTGAAGATGCAGGTAGTGGCGCACGGTGAGTTGCTGTGCGCCCCGGACGCCGATGCGGTTGACCGGTTTGCGGACCTGGTATTCTCAAGCTACGCCCGGCTGAACGAAGAGCGGCGCGAGATCCTGACCGACGTGCTGCAGAGGGGGAACATTTATGGCAAGTGATGTGCTCCTGAACAAGGTGGCGACCATAGAGCGCTGCCTCGCGCGGGTAGAGTCCGAATACCTTGGGCACGAGGACGAACTGGACACTAATTATACGCGTCAGGATTCGATAATCCTCAACCTGCAGCGGACCTGTGAGGCCTCCATTGACGCGGCGATGCATCTGGTGCGGGTCAATAAGCTCGGTGTACCGCAGGAGTCAAGAGACGCTTTCGATATGCTTGGAGAAGCAGGCATCATCAATGCAGTTCTATGCGAGCGCCTGAAGGCGATGATCGGCTTTCGAAACGTGGCTGTGCATGACTACCGTAAGCTGAATCTGGAGGTGGTCAGGAAGATCATCCACGTGCACCTTGGGGATTTCCGGGAGTTCGGCCGGATTGTGCTGACAATCGATCAATAAGCAAAGCCTGCTGCCGCCGGCCAGCCGGCGGGGAGTATCTCTTTTTTATAACCGACCTTTGGCCACGGAGACAATCGGAGGAAATCTGAGAAATCGAGCCTGAGAAATCTAAACGGCCCAATGGAGAAACTGGCAATTTGACTTGTCTTGTCCCGTGGTAGTCTCAGGATTTCTGCTTGAAAAGCAATAACCATGTCCACAGGAAGAACGGGCTGCATTTATGTTCTACTTAGGTGGGCTTATTTAGGATCTCTGAAATTGTTGAATACTACTGGCACCGTCACCGAAATACTTGTAAATGCACGAAAATTGATTTACATTAATTTACTAAAGTGTTATACGAATACCTCAGATAAGGCCTTGCGACTTGAAGCATCGCAGGGTCGTCAATAGCCGATAAAAAATATCCCCGGTATAGCATAAGTTGAGGAATGAAACTGGCATGAAGAAAATCCTGCTCCTGGTAGCCGTATTCACCGCACTATCGATCTCCGCCTCCTTTGCCGCCTACCTTTCAGAGTATCCAAACTCCGCGGACGATGAAACCTCCCCCTACCCTGAAACATACACAGCGCCCAAATACCCACTGACTTCTTCAGGTGCTGAAAGTTCCACCTTACCGCAAGATGGGTCGATGATCCTTCAGCAGCAGATGCCGCAAGGACAATACTCGCCAATGTTACAAAGGCAGCCGGGATCTGCCGATACTCGTCAGCGGTCACAAGAGCAGTATGACGGTGAGCGGTACGGCGCTGAGCAGTACGAGCAGTATGACGGTGAGCGGTACGGCGCTGAGCTGTACGACGCTGAGCAGTACGAGCAGTATGACGGTGAGCAGAATGACGAGGTTGACAATCACTCCCGCGATACGGCGTTCGAAAGCCCGGCTGGCAAGGGAATAAGGGATGGCAGGGCAACCAGGGACGGCAAGGGCATAGGCGAAGGCAAAGAGCGTGGAGAAATCGGGGACGCCAGGGGAGCAAAAGATGGCAAAAAAGTTGGCAAAAAGGATAGTCCTCAGAAGCTAATAAAACGCAGCAGAACTCGGGACGTAGAGGTGACTGTACCTTCCGCACTCGAGCGGGCGATGAGCCAAAACCCGATTCCTGCGGAAAAAGTCCGCTCGCAGCCCTCCAGGATGGAGCAGCTCACCCAGTTCGGCTACAGTTTCTTCAAACCGGAGTCCGCCAGGTTTGCCTCTCAGACGGACGTGCCGGTCGGGCCGGATTACCTGGTGGGAGTCGGGGACCGTCTCGTGGTGACGGTCTGGGGAAGCCTCAACGGTACCTTCACCCTGGAAGTGAGCCGCAGCGGGGAGATCGTGCTTCCCAAGGTGGGGACCGTCAAGGTGGCCGGCCAGAGTTTCGGCGAGCTCCCGGCGCTGCTTAAGGCGTCCATCGGCCGCATCTATAAGGACTTCCAGCTGAACGTCAGCATGGGAAAACTGAGGCTCATCAAGGTGTACCTGGTCGGCGAGGTGAAGGCGCCGGGCGACTACAACGTGAGTTCCCTCTCCACCCTGCTAAGCGCCCTCGCAACCGCCGGCGGTCCGACCAAGAACGGCAGCCTCAGGAACATCAAGATCAACAGAAACGGCAAACTGATCGAGACAGTCGACCTCTATGACTTCTTCCTGAAAGGCGACAAAGGCAAAGATATTCGCCTGCAGCCGGGGGACACTATTCTGGTGCCGGTTATCGGCCCTGTTGCCGGCCTGGCCGGCAACGTGCGCCGTCCAGCCATTTATGAGCTGAAGGACGAGCGCACACTGAAAGAACTGCTGGCCTTGGGCAACGGGATCAACCCTTCCGGCTATCTGCAGAGGGTGCAGCTGTACCGGGTTGAGGCGCACGACAAGAAGGTGGTAACCGATTTCAATCTCGATACCCGCGGCCAGAGCCTGGACGAGGCAAGCAGCGCAATCGCCATTCAGGACCGAGATTTTGTCAAGGTGCTCTCCATAGACAACGTGCTGCGCGGCTACGTACGGCTGAACGGCCACGTGCTTCGTCCAGGGGATTTTGCGCTGAAGCCGGGCATGAAGGTGAGCGCACTCCTGGGGAGCGACAATCTGCTGCCCGAGTACTACGGGGAAGCCGGGCAGATCATCCGTCTGATCCCGCCTGACCTGCGCCCCGAGGTGCTCTTTTTCGACGTATCCGGTGCGCTCAAGGGCGAGCCTGGCGACGATCTGGAACTGCAGGAATTCGACCGGGTGAAGATCTTCGCCCGCAGTGACATGGAAGAGATACCGGTTGTCAGGGTGAGCGGCGAGGTACAAAAGGCGGGACAGTTCCGCTTTTTCCAGAACATGACCATTAGAGACCTTGTCATGAACGCGGGCAACGTCAAACAGACCGCCTATCTGAAAAACGCCGAAATTACGCGGCTCAGACGCGAGGGCGACGCCGTCAGTTCCTACTCGATTACCGTAGATCTCGGAAAAGCATTGCAGGGCGGGGCTGACAACATCAAGCTGGAGCCTTTCGACGAACTCACCGTGCGGCGCATACCGAACTGGGCCGAAGCCACCGAGCGCTACGTGACCTTGAGGGGCGAATTCGTCTTTCCGGGCACCTACCCGATCTTCAAGGGCGAGCGACTAAGCTCCGTCCTCGCGCGGGCAGGGGGCTTCACCGATCATGCCTACGTCAGGGGAGCAAAATTCACCAGGGAATTGGCCAGGCAACTGCAGCAGCAGCGCATGACCGAATCGCTCGACAAGGCGCAGGAAGACATCATAAAGTTGCAGACCGCCATGGCACAGACCGCCTCGTCCGCCGAGGAGGTTGCCGCCTCCAAAGTGGCGCTGGAAGGACTGATGCGCAGCGTGGAAGTGCTCAGGACAAAAAAGGCCGAGGGGCGCATGCTGGTTGAGATTGCCTCTTTGCAGTCTCTGAAGGGGAGCATCTACGACCTTGAACTGCAGGGGGGGGACGAGTTTTCCATTCCGAGCGACCCCGGCGGGGTAAACGTGATCGGTGACGTTTACAATCAGAACACCATCGTTACCCAGCGCGGGAAAAGCGTGGAGTGGTACATGGATCAGGTGGGTGGAGCGACCAAGGATGCCGCCCGGGACGAGATTTACGTAGTGAAGGTGGATGGCTCCGTCATCAGCCAGGCCAACTCAAACAGCTTCCTGTTTTACAATGCATTCTGGGGCAAGCAGCTCGATTCCGGAGACACCGTAATCGTTCCCCGCCAGTACGAGAAGACCGCCTGGCTCAGGAACATCAAGGATATAGCACAGATCCTCGGAAACATAGCGGTCACCGCCGGCGTGCTGGTGGCGGCAGGGCTCTTTTAATCGGAAAGGCGTTTTCACCGCGGAGAACGCCGAGAACGCAGAGAGAGTCAAAAACGATAGGGTCAGCTTAAAAGCTTGAAAGCCTTTCTCAGCGTTCTCTAGAGAGTGCAGCGAACGAGCGGTAAATGCTTTAAGGAGCTATCAGTGAATGAGAAAGATAGGCAATTTATTGAAGCGCTATTTTTAAAGCAGGGTGAACAGCTCCAGCAGCAGCTTGCCGCTACCGCCGAACAGTTAAATCAACAACTAAGCGCCACATCGCAGGATCTTAAGCAGCAGCTAAGCGATACAAGGGAAGATTTTAAACAGCAGCTAAGCAGCACAACTGTTGATTTTACGCATCAACTAAGTGCCACATCGCAAGATCTCAAGCAGCAGCTAAGCGATACAAAGGAAGATTTTAAACAGCAGCTAGGCAGCGCAACTGTCGATTTTACGCAGCAACTAAGTGCCACATCGCAAGATCTCAAGCAACAGCTAAGCGATACAAAGGAAGATTTTAAACATCAACTAAGTGCCACATCGCAATATCTCAAGCAACAGCTAACCGATACGAGGGAAGATTTTAAACAGCAGCTAAGCAGCACAACTGTCGATTTCACGCAGCGACTAAGCGGTACTTCGCAAGATCTAAAGCAACAGCTAAGCGATACAGGGGAAGATTTTAAACAGCAGCTAAGCAGCACAAATAAAGATTACAAGCAGCACGTCAGCGCCACGATTGAAAACTTTGATCATAAGATTGGTTTGCTTGCCGATGGCCATCACACGCTTTTGGAGAAAATGGAAGGCCTGGAGGCGAGGTTCGACCAGTTGGACATCAGATTCGACAAACTGGCAGACGAAGTTGCAGCTCATCGAGCCGGGTAAAGGAGAGCTAGATACATGCCTGAAACGCTCTCTCCACGTTCTCTAGGCGCAGCGAGCGGGCGATAAATATGTAAATATGAATCAAGGACCTATATGCCAGACGAGCAAGAAAAGATAGAAGAGCAGGAAATAAACCTGCTGGAGCTGGTGCAGGTACTGGTCAAGCGCAAGATGCTCATCATCAAAATGTGCACCCTTGCCATGGTGCTCTCCGTGGGCTACAGCCTGACCATGCCGAATATCTACTCAGCAACCGCCAAAGTGCTCCCTCCCCAAAAAGAGACCGGCGGCGGACTTTCGGCGTTGCTTGGCCAGGCGGGCGGCTTGGCCGCACTGGCTGCAGGCGGCCTGGGTGGTGGGAGTGATCTCTATCTCGGCATATTGAAGAGCCGCTCTGTTGGAGATGCAGTCATCCAGCGCTTGGATCTAGTTAAAGTGTATAAGAAGAAGTCACTGGACGAAACCAGGGGCTCTCTGGAAAAGACAGTCAAAGTTCAGGCGGGGAAGGACGGCATTATTTCCATCACCGCAGAAGATAAAGACCCTAAGCGTTCCGCCCTCTTGGCCAATGCCTTTGTGGAGGAACTTGGCAGAACAACAGTCCGCTTGAACCTGTCGAAGGCCGGAACCGAGAGAGTTTTTCTTGAAAAGCGTCTCGATCTGGTGAAGAAAGACCTGAAAACGGCAGAGGACGACCTAAAGTCTTTTGCCCAGCAGAACAAGATCGTGCATGTCGGCTCACAGGCGCAGGCGTCCATTGAAGGCATAGCACGCATGAAAGCCGAACTGGCAAGCAGGGAGGTGCAGCTTTCAGTCTTACGCAGCAAACAGACTGAAGAAAGCTCCGAAGTCAAAGCACTACTGAGCGGAATTAACAGCCTGAGAGGTGAGGTCGGTCGCCTGGCCGGGAATAACGGCGGAGCGCTGGGAATACCTTCAGTCGGCAGTATTCCAGGTGTAGGACTTGAATATACGAGAAAGATGCGGGAACTAAAAACGCAAGAGGCAATCTTCGAGCAACTGACCAAGCAATATGAGATGGCCAAATTGAGTGAGGCCAAGGACGCTTCGACTTTTCAGGTCCTCGATGAGGCTGTGGTTCCTATAAATAAAAGCAAGCCTAAGCGGGCACTGATAGTGATATTGGCGACAGTAACGGCATTTTTCGTCTCTGTTTTTACCGTTTTTGTGCTGGAGTATTTAACAAAAATGTCAGATGAAGACAGGAAAATTTTTAACAGTATCAAAAAGCAGGCGTTAGCGCTGAAGTAGAAGATAGCTCGTCTACCGCAGAGAACACAGAGAGAATCAAAAGCATAGATTAATTTAACCTAAAAGCCAAAGCTTTCTTCGCGTCCTCAGCGTTTTCTAGTGAGTGAAGCGAGCGGGAGGTAAAAGCTCCGCAAGCGGCTGCACCCTTGATCGCCTACAGGAGGTTTTTGTGGATGAGAAAGATTTTGAACGGATAGCCCAGATGGTGGCTCAGGTAATTGACGCTAAGCTGGAACAGGTGAATTCCCGATTTGATCAAGTCGATGCCCGATTTGATCAAGTCGACGCCCGATTTGATAGAGCCGACGCCCGATTTGAGAAAGCCGACGCCCGATTTGATAAATTTACTGCTGAAATTATCAACGAATTCGATCATCGTCTGACGCTGCATGACGAAGCACATCAAAAAGGATTAGCAGTCATCGCAGAAGGGCACCAGATGCTTTCGGAGAGACTGGAGCGCGTTGAGACGAGAATCGATCAAGTAGAATCAAGTCTTGCCAAGAAAATAGATGGTATTGCAGCCGATCTTGTCGCTCATCGAGCGGATAGCGCGGCACATCATGGGTTGTATCGGGTGAAGGAAGAGTGATCCAGATCTAGTTTAACCGTTAAACGGTTTCTAGTTTTTCTCCGCGCCCTCTGCGTTTCTAGAGAGCGAAGCGAACGGGGCGTGAGAAAGCCTTTTCGTCTGATGGTTGATCAAAAGCATAGACTGGTTTAACCCAAAAGCCTTTAAAGCTTTCTTCGCGTGCTCTGCGTTCTCTAGTGAGTAAAGCGAACGGGCGGTAGATAAATTTAATTTGAAGGACGTTCAATGAATGTAATACCAACCGAAATCCCCGATCTGCTCATCATCGAACCGAACGTATTCGGCGATGACAGAGGTTTCTTCTTCGAGAGTTTCAACCAGAAGCTGTGGGAAGAAAAGACAGGGCTTAAGACAGTATTCGTCCAGGACAACCACTCGTGCTCTTCAAGGAACGTACTTCGCGGGCTGCACTACCAGATCCAACACCCGCAGGGAAAGCTAGTGCGGGCAACGGTAGGAGAAGTTTTCGATGTCGCGGTCGATCTACGGAAAAAATCACCCACCTTCGGCAAATCCGTCGGTGTAGTGCTTTCTGCTGAAAACAGACGCCAGTTATGGGTGCCGGAAGGGTTTGCACACGGTTTTCTGGTAATTTCAGAAGTAGCTGAATTTCTTTATAAGACAACAGATTACTGGTATCCGGAGTTCGAAAGAAGCATCATCTGGAATGACGCTGATCTGGCGATAGAATGGCCCCTTTGCTGTGAACCGATCCTGGCAAAGAAGGACGCAGAGGCACAGCCATTCAGCACTGCGCAAAAATGCATCACGATATAAAGCGGTAGATGCCGTCACCGCATATGGCGCAGAGAGACTAAGAAACACGGGTAAATCTATTTTTTAAAAGCTTCTCTTTGCATCCTCAGGGTTCTCTAAAGAGTGCAGCGAACGAGCGGTAAACGAATCATTGGAGGTATCTTTTGAAGGTTGTAATTTTAGCAGGTGGATTCGGCACGCGCATCAGTGAAGAGTCACATTTGAAGCCGAAGCCGATGATTGAGATCGGTGAAAGGCCGATTCTTTGGCATATCATGAAGATGTACTCCAGTTACGGTTTTAACGACTTCATTATTTGCCTTGGCTATAAAAGCTACTGCATAAAAGAATATTTTGCCCACTATTTTCTCCATGAATCGGATGTTACCTTCGATTTTAAAAACGACAACGAGCGGTTTATCCATCATCACTCCGCCGAACCATGGACCGTAACCCTCGTGAATACCGGTTTGGAAACGATGACCGGCGGCCGGGTGAAAAGAATCCAGGAGTATGTAGGGAATGAACCGTTCATGCTCACCTATGGTGATGGCGTTTCAGATGTCAACATCAAGGAGTTAGTGGCCTACCATAAAGCCCATGGAAAGCTGGCCACCGTTACCTCTATCCAACCTTCGGGCCGTTTCGGAGCTCTCGATTTGTCCGAAACGAACGACGTACTCGGTTTTCAAGAGAAGCCCAAAGGAGACGGCGCCTGGATCAATGCCGGTTTTTTCGTACTGCAACCGGAAATTTTTGATTATATACCCGGCGATTCAACAATTCTTGAAAAGGATCCCTTGGAAAACCTTTCCAAAAATGGCGAGCTTGTGGCATATAAGCATGCCGGATTCTGGCAGCCGATGGATTCTCTGCGCGACAAAAACCACCTGGAAGAACTTTGGAAAAGCGGCAAGGCACAGTGGAAGTTGTGGGAATAACTGAAGTCATGAAGGTGAGGAGTACAAATTGATAGACAGCAAGTTTTGGGAAGGGAAAAAAGTTTTTATTACCGGGCATACCGGTTTTAAAGGTTCCTGGCTTTGTTTGTGTCTGCATCAGCTTGGTGCTGCAGTGACCGGTTACGCGCTTGATCCGCCCACTGATCCAAGCCTTTTTGAGCTGTGCAGTGTAGGGGGGCTGGTTACATCTGTCATTGGTGATGTAAGGGACGGCGAAAAACTCGCAGCTGCCATGTCTGCCGCCTCGCCGGACATAGTCATTCATATGGCTGCGCAGCCGCTTGTGCGGGACTCGTACCGGATCCCTGTTGAGACCTTTTCCATCAACGTGATGGGGACTGTCAACCTGCTGGAGGCCGTACGGGGCTGCAGCAGTGTAAAGGCCGTGGTCAACGTCACCACCGACAAATGCTACGAGAACAGGGAGTGGGCCTGGGGATACCGAGAAAACGAACCGATGGGCGGCTACGATCCCTATTCCAGCAGCAAGGGGTGTGCAGAACTGGTGACTGCCGCTTACCGACAGTCCTTCTTCAACCCCTCAACGACTCAACAGCCTTCCGCCGCTATCGCTACCGCTCGCGCCGGCAACGTCATAGGCGGCGGCGACTGGGCTGCAGAGCGGCTGATTCCGGATTGCATCTCCGCGTTGTTGAAAGGCGACGACATCATCATCAGGAATCCCCGCGCTATCCGCCCCTGGCAACATGTCCTTGAGCCTCTTTCCGGCTACCTTGTCCTGGCGCAGAAACTGTATGGCCAGGGAGAAGCATTTTCCGGAGGCTGGAATTTCGGCCCAGTTGAAAGTGATGCCCGTCCAGTCGAGTGGATAGTGCAGAGAATGTGTGCAGCCTGGGGGAATGGTGCCGCATACAAGCTAGACGGTGGGGTACATCCCCACGAGGCCCACTATCTGAAGCTAGACTGTTCGAAGGCGAGGGGTGAACTGGATTGGCAACCCAAATGGGACCTTGGTACAGCTATTGGCAAGATAATCGATTGGACCCTTGCCTACAAGGACAATAGGGATATGCGTGAAGTCTGCGTTGCACAGATACAGGATTATCTACGTAGCTAGTTTCCGTCCGGAAAGGGTGCTTTTCCGCCCTGGCGGCGTCAACCTTCGGTCTTGCTTGTGCGGCGTACTGATGTACGCCTCCGCGCAACCCCTCGGTTTCCTTGCCAGGACGAAAAATCCCCGCCTTCCGAATCGGAAACCAACAGTTTCACATTCGGAGTTTCCGGATGGAAACTAGCTAATTTTTTTTTTTGGTTTTCTAATTTCATGGTAAGTAAGGGAGCTGGCAGTGGAAGAGAATAATGGACAGGAAAAAGTGTTGCGGGAGCAAGCGATTGCCGCTGCCATAAACTATTACGAGTTCAAACACAAAAATAGCAAAATTTTCACCCCCGGTGATCGCATTCCGTATGCCGGCCGCGTGTTCGACGATAGGGAAGTTGCTGCTCTAATAGATTCATCCCTCGACTTCTGGTTGACTACGGGCCGTTATGCAGAGCGGTTCGAGAGCGAGTTCGCACAGTTCCTAGGTGTGCAACATTGTTCCCTCACCAACTCCGGTTCCTCAGCTAACCTGCTTGCCTTCATGGCCCTAACCTCGTCAAAACTTGGGGATAGACGGATTAAAAAAGGCGACGAGGTTATCACCGTTGCCGCCGCGTTCCCCACTACCGTCGCTCCTATCATCCAGTATGGAGCGGTGCCGGTCTTTGTAGATGTCTCCTTACCTACCTACAATATCGACTGCTCGCTGTTGGAAAACGCGCTGTCGGATAAGACCAAGGCTGTGATGGTAGCGCACACGCTTGGCAACCCCTTTGATTTGACAGCAGTTAAGTCGTTCTGTGACCGGCACAACCTATGGCTCATCGAGGACAACTGCGACGCCCTTGGTTCTAAGTACCTCTATAAAGGCGAATGGCGCTACACCGGTACCATTGGGGATATCGGTACCTCCAGTTTCTATCCGCCGCACCACATGACGATGGGGGAAGGTGGGGCGGTATATACCGATGACTTGATGTTGAAGCGCCTGGTAGAGTCGTTTCGCGACTGGGGGCGCGACTGCTGGTGCCCATCTGGCAAGGACAACACCTGCAATAACAGGTTCGGTCAACAATTCGGTGAGCTACCCTACGGCTACGACCATAAGTATGTGTATTCTCATTTCGGATACAATCTCAAAGTAACCGATATGCAGGCCGCCATCGGCTGCGCTCAACTGGAAAAGCTGCCCGCTTTCATAGAGGCTCGCAAGAAGAACTGGAAGCTATTGAGAGAGGGGTTGGCGGGTCTGGAGGATTACCTGATCTTACCTGAGCCGACTGACAATGCCGATCCATCATGGTTTGGTTTCCTGCTCACTGTGCGTGAAGGAGCAGGGTTTACTAGAGACAAGATGGTGAATCAGCTAGAAAATAAGCAAATTCAAACTCGTATGCTCTTTGCTGGTAACTTGATAAAGCACCCTTGCTTCGATGAGATGAGGAAAGAAGGGAAAGGGTACCGTGTCGTCGGTAATCTAGACACCACTGACCGCATCATGTGCAATACCTTCTGGATCGGAGTCTATCCCGGTATGACGACGGAGATGGTCGAATATATGGTGGAAACCATTAAAAAAGTTTGTCGTTAAGGGTTACCAAATGAAGGTTTCAGATTATGTTGTTGAATTTATAGCTCGTCAGGGTGTGAATCATGTGTTTGAATTTATCGGTGGAGCCATAACCCACCTTATAGATTCAATCCATAACCGCTCCGACATTGATTGCGTGTCAGTTCACCATGAGCAGACCGGGGCATTTGCCGCCGAAGCCTATGCCCGTATCAATGGCCGCTTGGGCGTGGCGATGGCAACCAGCGGGCCCGGTGCCCTAAATATGGTCACTGGTGTCGGCAGCTGTTGGTTTGATTCCGTACCCTGTCTTTTTATCACAGGGCAAGTGAACACCTACGAGTATAAGTTCGACCGACCTGTGCGACAAATTGGTTTTCAGGAGACAGATATTGTTTCTGTCGTGAAATCACTGACTAAATATGCACAACTTGTAACTGAACCAGAATCTATCCGCTATCATCTGGAAAAAGCTGTCTGGCTCGCTCAGAATGGACGCCCAGGGCCGGTGTTGCTTGACATACCAATGAACATCCAACGAGCGCAGATTGATCCAGAGTCTTTGCCTGGTTTTTGGGGAACTGCCGAAGAGGCAGCTAATAACGATATCCCTCCGCTTGATTTGGAAGCTGTTAAGCAGGTGGCAAGCTTGATCAAACAGGCAAAACGCCCTGTGATTCTCGCTGGTGGCGGCATAAGGACTGCAGGTGCTGCCGAGAAGTTGCAGGCTCTTGTAGCGCAGACCAATATTCCAGTTGTAGCGACCCTTATGGGTCTGGATGTAATCCCGCACGACCATCCGGCCTTTTTCGGCATGATAGGTTCTTACGGTAACCGTTTCAGTAATATGACACTTGCGAACAGTGATCTGCTGCTGATACTGGGATCACGACTTGATAGTCGCCAGACAGGAACGCGGCCCGAGACGTTTGCGCGTGCCGCAAGAAAAATCCATGTTGATATCGATGCTAATGAATTAAACGCCAAGGTGAGTGTCGAACTTGCTCTTCAGGCGAATGTAAAAGACTTTCTGACCTCCTTGAGCAGTGAATTAAATGGGCACAAATCCGATCTCAGCCCGTGGTACACGGTCATAAATGGATACCGGGAAAAATATCAATCTTACGCGGATCCTGTCGAGTTCCCAGGGATTGACCCGAACCGTTTTATGGAGGTCCTTTCCGGGTGTTGCGGAACTGGGGATGTCGTGTGCCTCGATGTCGGTCAGAACCAGATGTGGGCCTGTCAATCTTTCCGCATGAAAAAAGGCCAGAGAATGTTGAATTCAGGGGGAATGGGGGCCATGGGATTTTCGCTCCCTGCAGCGATCGGTGCCGCCAAGGCGCTGCCGGGACAGCAGGTTTTGGCTGTAGCAGGAGATGGCGGTATTCAGGTTAATATCCAGGACTTGGAAGTAATCGTATCGCACCAACTGCCAGTTAAAGTGATTGTCCTGAACAACAACTGCCTCGGCATGGTTCGGCAGTTCCAAGACATGTATTTTGGTGGACGGCGCCAGTCTACTGTCATCGGATACGGTTGTCCCGATCTGGTGAAGATAGCACAAGCTTATGGACTGCCCTCCTTCACGATTGACACATTGGAAAATGCAGAAAACGTACTTTATGAAGCTTTTGCTTTGGATGGACCTGCTTTTGTGGAGGTGAAGCTGGAGCAGGACACCTGTGTTAATCCAAAGCTGGTGGTAAACCGTCCGATTGAAGACATGTCACCCCATTTGGATAGACTGGAATTGGCCAACGCAATGCTAATAGACTTGGTGGATGAAGGCGAAGTGCCTGAATAGAGAATCGCAAGCGGAAGGATTAGTGATGAAGCAAGTTCGCGTAGCACTGCTCGGTGCCACTAGCCATATTGCCAAAGGCTTAATTACTTATTGGTCGCAACGCCAGGATCGAGAATTATTTCTCTTTGCCCGTTCACCCGAGCGCGTATTAGAGTTCCTGACACATTTTGAACCATTTCGACAGGAAGTATTCTCAATCGATCAGTTTGGTAAGCATCAGTACGATGTAGTTATAAACTGTGTTGGCATCGGTAGTCCGCAGAAACTTAAGGATAACCTGGAAGATATATTCCGCGTTACATCAAGTTTTGATGACAAGGTTCTCGCTTACCTGGCTGGTCATCCGCAAACGCTCTATGTTAATTTAAGCAGTGGAGCCGCCTATGGCACGGACTTTTCTCGGCCGGTAGATGGACAGTCCCAAGCTCGGATTAACATCAATAATCTCCAGGCGGAAGAATTTTACGGGATTGCTAAACTGCACTCTGAAGCTAGACACCGGGCGCTGCCGAAACTAAACATTGTGGATTTAAGGGTTTTTGGCTACTTCAGCAGGTACATCGATCTAGATGAAAAATTCCTTTTGAGCGAGATAATTTCCTGTTTGAAAAACAAGCAGATGCTTGTGACTACTCCAGTTGATATCCGGCGTGATTTCGTGCATCCGCAAGATCTGGTATCACTCATTGATCTTTGTATTGCTCGTCGCACCATTAACGCGGTATATGACGCATACAGTCATAAAGAGGTCAGTAAATTTGGGATTCTGGAATTTTTCGCAGAGGCCTACGGAATGGAATACACAATAGATGGATCGTGTCGGTCATTAGCTGTCACCGGGCGCAAGAGTTGCTACTACACGATCGGGCGGAAAGCGCGAGAAATTGGTTATATTCCAGCTTTCTCTTCGATAGAAGCTATTAAAGATGAAACGTCTCATATTTTATTGTCATAGAAATACTAAATTGCATTCTTTAGCAGCGAATTCACCCTCTTAAGGATTTATGTGGCTATGAATATTTTATTAACAGGCGCGACCGGTTTTCTTGGTAGCAACCTTTTAGCTGCCCTAGTTGGAGATGGCCACAAGGTCACGGTTATCATACGTCAAACGTCGGTATTGAACAGAATTGATCAGTTGATGGACCGTATTGCTATTCATACACTTGGTGAGTATAGTGCTTTAGAAAATTTATTCAGTACCAATAATTTTGACGTAATAATTCATTGTGCCACGAATTACGGACGAGGACAAGTCGATTCAACTGAGCTGTTAAATGCAAACCTCATATTGCCTCTTCAGTTGTTGCAAGCAGGGAGCCGTGCAGGCGTTCACTGCTTTATAAATACGGACACCATACTTGATAAAGGCATCAGCAATTACGCCTTGTCGAAAAGCCAGTTTCGTGAGTGGCTTATCACTCATGCATCAAAAATGATCTGCATGAATGTTGCTCTGGAACACTTTTATGGCCCTCTCGACGATCCGACAAAGTTTGTCAGTTTCATTGTGAAACAACTTCTGGACAAAGTCGATGGCATCGATCTGACAAAAGGAGAACAAAAGAGAGATTTCATTTATATAGATGATGTTATTAAAGCCTTTCAATCAATACTTATAAATTTCGAATTGTTAGAGAATGGCTATTATTCATACGAAATTGGATCAGGACAAAATAGTACAATAAGGGACTTTGTTCAACTTGCTAAGAAGATTTCGGGAAACACGGAAACCCATTTGAATTTTGGTGCTGTTCCTTATAGAGAAAATGAGGCAATGCAAACTACGGTTGATCTCACAGAAATCTCAGCTTTAGGATGGACGCCTCATTTTTCATTGGAAGAAGGCCTTTCAAAAATGATCTCACTTGAGCAGGAGTTAAGGACTAAATGAAATTATTAATCACCGGTGGATGTGGCTTTTTAGGCAGTAACTTGGCATCTGATGCACTGGCGCGTGGCGATAAGCTTGTTATATTCGACAACCTATGCCGTAACGGTTCACGGGATAACCTGACTTGGTTGCAAAGCCTGGGTGAATTTGTTTTCGAACATGGCGATATCCGCAATCAGAACGATATAACCCGAGTGGTACAGTCTTTTAAGCCAGATGCAATTTTTCATTTAGCCGGACAGGTAGCAATGACCACTTCTATCGCCGATCCAAGAAAGGACTTCGAAGTAAATGTTGTGGGCACGCATAATCTGTTAGAGGCAGTTCGCCAACATTCTACTGATGCCGTTGTGGTGTATTCCTCCACTAACAAAGTGTACGGAGATCTGGAGCAGTACAGCTATTCTGAAAGTGATACAAAGTACGAGTGTATTGAGCATCCAATGGGTTTTGACGAATACACTCAGCTGGATTTCCACTCACCCTACGGTTGTTCAAAAGGGGCAGCGGATCAATATATGCTCGATTATGCCCGTATTTATGGTTTAAAGACGGTCGTATTCAGGCATTCCTCCATGTACGGTGGCCGCCAGTTCGCGACTTACGATCAGGGTTGGGTTGGGTGGTTTTGCCAGAAAACCATAGAAACAAAGAACGGCTCGCTCAAGGAACCATTTACCATTTCTGGTACAGGCAAACAGGTGCGTGATGTTTTGCATGCTGATGATATGAAAAGGCTATATTATGCGGCTGTTGTAAATATTGCAAAAGCAAAAGGTCAGGCTTTTAATATCGGCGGCGGCATTGCTAATAGCCTTTCCCTGCTGGACCTTTTTTCGCTGCTTGAAGATATCGCCGGTGTGAAGCTGAACTACATCAAACTGCCAGTGCGGGAAAGCGACCAGCGTGTTTTTGTGGCGGACATTACCAAAGCACATAAGCTGCTTGGCTGGAACCCGCAGGTTTCTTCGCGTGAAGGCGTGACGCGTATGATTGAGTGGGTCAGTCAAGCGTACTGAGATTGTTTTTCCCAATAATAGAATAAGTTTTCAAGTTTCAGGTTTGATGCTGTGAAATCTGCCTGCTTTTACTGCTTAAAAATAGAGCTCTTTCACGAAATCCACTAATAATTGGAGTATTCCCAAATCGCAATGGAAACAACACAACCCATCAGTAAACTCATACGGCGACTGTGGTATCATCTTGACCGCCGCCGTCGCTTGCATTTCTGGCTTTTGCTTGTTTTAATGATTCTCTCATCGTTTGCGGAAGTGCTCAGTATCGGTGCTGTGTTACCATTTCTCGCTGCGCTGAGTGAACCGAACCGTATTTTCAAGCATCCAACTGCACAGCCTTTTATAGAAATATTAGGACTGAACTCAGCCGAGCAAATTCTTCTTCCGCTAACAATTGTCTTTTGTTTAGCGGCTTTTATGGCCGGAACTATGCGCATTTCACTGCTGTGGGTCTCCATACGCGTTTCTTTTGCAGCAGGTTCAGACCTCAGCAACAAAGCATATCATCGCACACTGTACCAGCCATACGAGATTCATATCTCCCGCAATAGCAGTGAAATGATCAATGGCATCTGGCTCAAGATCAGTGAAGTCATTTTCTTCATCCTCACGCCAGTCTTAACCCTTATTAGCGCATCTGTTATGGTGACAGCTATAGTTATGGCACTTTTGGCAATTATTCCCGGCATCGCTCTGGCGACATTTGGGGGGTTCGGACTTATCTATGTTTTCATCCTAAAAGTCACCCGCAATAGGTTGAAGATCGAAAGTCAGTGCATTGCGCGTGAATCTACTAACGTTATTAAAGCTTTGCAAGAAGGGCTATGTGGTATACGCGACGTTCTTATCGATGGAAGCCAAGAAAGTTTCTGTAACAGTTATCGAAATATTAATCACCTTTTACGCCGCGCACAGGGCAACAACCTTTTGATAAGTCAAAGTCCGCGCTATGGCATGGAAGTATTGGGCATGATACTCATCGCTACTATTGCTTATATGCTCTCCAGGCAGCCAGGGGGGATTTCGGGAGTTATTCCAGTTCTCGCCGCTCTTGCGCTTGGTTTGCAGCGTTTGTTGCCAGCCCTACAGCAAGCCTATGGTTCTTGGTCTACCATCCAAGGTGCTCAATCCTCACTGCAAGACACTCTGGGGCTGCTTGATCAACCTTTGCCTGACTATGTCAAGAAGTCTCCGGGCACGCCGCTGCCTTTTCAGAAGCAGATTAGCTTGAAACAAATTTCATTTCAATATAAGCCCGAGTCACCCTGGGTGCTCAAAAATTTCGATCTGACAATTCCTAAAGGTAGTCGCGTTGGTTTTATAGGTTCGACAGGGTGCGGAAAGAGCACATTATTGGATATTATCATGGGGTTGTTGCAACCGACTCATGGTACTATCGAAATCGATAGTCAACCGATTACTACGATTAACCAAAACGCTTGGCAGGCTCATATTGCGCATGTTCCGCAAACTGTTTATCTTACTGACAACAGCATAGAGGAAAACATCGCCTTCGGGGTGCCCAAAGACCAAATCGACGCTGGGCGAGTAAGGCAAGCCGCACAGCAAGCCCAAATTGCGGACATCATCGAAAGCTGGCCCTGTAAGTATCAAACTTTCGTCGGTGAGCGCGGTGTTCAACTGTCCGGTGGCCAACTTCAGCGTATCGGCATTGCTCGTGCACTTTATAAGCAAGCAGACGTGCTTATCTTCGATGAAGCAACAAGCGCATTAGACACAGAAACCGAGCAAGATGTTATGAATGCCATAGAATCACTAAGTGGAGACTATACAATCCTAATTATTGCTCACCGCTTAAATACGCTGAAAAATTGTACGGACATCGTAAAGCTAGGTCCTGGTAGTAACCTGAACGACGCAAGCGCATAAGAATTGGGAAATTAGACATGTCACCTGGCTGCGGGTCGGGAATCATTTTATCTGGTGAAAAAGGAAGCACCGCAGATGAATACTATTGAACTAAGTTTTTGCATCCCAACCTATAATCGTGAGCAGAGTGTAAGTAGGCTGGTTACGGATATTTTACTTTGTGATGATCCAGGTATAGAAATTGTAGTTTTAGATAATGGATCAACTGACGATACTTTAAGCGTCTTGCATGCCATTAAAGATGATAGGTTATCTATATACAGCAACGGTGAGAATAAAGGTGCTCTCTATAACATGGTAAATGTTTTGAATAAAGGTAAAGGGCAATACCTTGTTTATTCAACTGACCAAGATTATATTGATAGCAATAAGATAAAACAATTCAAATCTTTTCTGATACAGCATGCTGGTTTGGCTTGCGGATTTTGTGAATTTGATTCTTTACCAGAAGAGAAGCCGCCTGAGTTATTTCCGAAAGGTTATGAATCGATAAAAAAAATAGCATACAAAGGGCGTCATCCTACGGGCTATTTTTTTAATACCAAATACCTGGAATCTATCAAAATTGTAGAGAGATTCTCAGATTATGATTTTGTTGATTTATTTCCGCTTGAGTTCGTTTTCGCAGAACTATGTTTAATGGGGAACGGGGCGATCTATCACGAATCCGTATTTAAACCAGAAACAGGGGTAAATGTAGTAACACATAAATCGTCGACCACTAATGGCCGATCAAAAAAAGCCTTCTTTTCACCTGAAGCCAGATTGAAATTAGCCGTAAATTATTCAAAGCATATCAATACGCTGCAGATTGAACCTCGAGAACGAGATTTATTGATGCTTGATATATTTATTGCTGGCTTAGCTGCTGCCACGATTGGTTATAAGTCAGTTCTGAGAAACAACGACTTATGCATTCACTATTTTATGGATACAAGAAATATAAAAACTAAAGAACTTATTGCCATTGGGTACAACTTTTACCAGCGATATACTGATAGAAAACTTGGTTTATGTGGAAATAATTTTTTTAAGCTGTTTAAGTTTAAAACTGCTCTACTTTTTGGGCTTTTGCTGAAAGCGCTCCGTAAGCTGATCAAATAAATAAACGCGCTTGATTGCCCCTGTGTCAGGATAGATGTCGCCTCTCCTCCGAACATTTGTGTTACTTATGGGGCAAAAGAGAGAGGGCCAATGTCCATCAGATACTCCGAAGAATTCAAGTTGAGCGTCATAGCTAAGCTACTGCCCCCGCACAATGTCAGCGTCCCTGACCTGGTGAAAGAGACTGGGGTTTCCAAGGATCCCTTGTACGCCTGGAGGATCCAATACCGCAAGGCCCAGGGGGGAACTGGGGTGAATCATAATCAACAGCCGGGTAACTTTAACAACGAACAGAAGTTAGCCATAATAATCGAGACTGCCAGTCTGAGCGAAGTTGAACTGGGTGAATACTGCCGGCGAAAGGGTGTATCCCGAGCAGATCGCCGACTGGGAGGACGTCTTTCTGCATGGGCCATCTGCTCCCATAAGCAAGGCCGAGCGCGAACAACTCAAGGAACAGACAACCACTCATCAAACAGCTTGAGAAAGAGCTGAACAGCAAAGATAAAGCCTTGGCCGAGACTGCGGCCTTGCTGGTGCTTCAAAAAAATTTCCAAGCGCTCTGGGAGGAGCCCGAGGTCGAAAGATCGAGCTCCCGGCGCGCCTATACAAATATTGGTGGTCGTTTTCTTCCGGTACTGCAGGTATCGATTTTTTTTAATCGCTGTATGCGGAAATGTTATTGATAATGCTTGGGCAACTTACATGCGAGCTCATAAGCCGGAGCCAATGTTGTTGCTGTCTATGGTTGCTGCACTCTTGGTTGGTACTTCAACCATTTATTAAGTGTCAAATTTTCGAGTATTGGCATGGCAGTTGGCTATTGCTCTATAGTCCGGCTATACGGTATTCTCTCAACATACGCATGTTTGAAAAGATTTAAACATCATTACCATTCTCGAGGAGTCTACCCAAGATGTCCCATCACTCCATGGATCCCCAATAGTGCAAGCCAATCCTCATCTTTCTATCGTCATTCCGACCTTCAATCGTGCTGATCTTCTAGACTACTGTCTTGAAGTACATATCCCTTTGGCAAGAGCACACAATGTACAACTCTTTATCTTTGACAATGCATCAGAGGACGCCACCGAAGAGGTCGTAAATAGACGAAAGAAAGAATACCCATTTATTCAATATCATTGCAATGAAACAAACGTTGGCCCAGATAACAATTTTGAAATTGCACTTAAATGTCCAAAGACACGATATGTTTGGCTTTTAGGCGATACTTACAGGATTCCATCTGAAGGGATTAATTATGTACTTAATTTGATTTTAACAAGTGGTCAAAAATATGATCTTGTTGTTTTCAATCTGGCTGGCCGCATAGAAGACGTAGAGACACGAGATTTTACAGATAACAACAATCTTCTAAGTTCGTTAGGAGCACTGATGACGTGCCTTAGTTGCCTAATTTACAGCAAGGATCTCATTAGTAATTCAAATTTTACTAAATATAAAGATACTAGCTTTATACAGACTGGGGTAATTTTTGAGGCCATTGCGAAACAAACTTTCAGGATACACTGGGCGCAATCAATGTCCATTTCAGGCCTTGACAGTAGCACGGTGAAAAAAGACTCGTGGTGGATGACACCCGATGTATTTAATATTGCAGGTACAAAATGGGTGAATTTTGTTTTCTTACTCCCAAACTCTTATGATCTTGAAAGTAAACTCAAATGTATAATGGATTTCACAAAAGTGTCTGGTGTCTTCTCATTGAAGCATCTCCTCTTAATTAGAAGTGCGAACATTCTGAATTATAAAACCTATAAAGAATACAAACATCTTTTTTCTGTAATAACTAAGTATCCAAAAATTTTAATATTGTTTTTATCGTTGTTGCCTAAAGTATTGCCGCGGCTTTTGAAGCAAATACAAAACAGTTACAGACGGATTAAAATATTTATTTGTTATCGTGGTATTTCTGCTGGTGTTTTATCGATAATGTTCGGTCGACGATAATCAATGTCCAAGAGGGCCAAGAGGATCGATTTTTAAGGCCTTCGATGAAAATAATGGTTGCCGCGTGGGGTAACTTTCCACGCCCGGTCTGCGGCGTGCGATATTGCGGATGTATTCCATTTACTGCATGCACTTTGAAAGAGGCATCTTTGTTATTACAGAAGTATTTCAAAATTTTTTATTTGAGCTTCATAATTTTTTCCTTTTTGATAGACTCGGGTGGACCACTTGGGATTCGTAATGTGTCTTGTGCTTTACTTGGTTTGTCGTGCACATCTATGTTTTATAGATGTAATTTACTGAAATTTGATACAAAATTATTATTTGCTTATGTCTTACTTCTTGCTGTAGGAGTATACAGTTTTACGGTGTCGCAAATTAATGGGATTGAGGTGCAAAATATTATCATTTGGCTTGTCCCTTTTCTGTTTTTTCCAATATTTTGTTACGCTTTCTCGTCCTACGACAAAAAGACAATTGTTTTGTCAGTAGTTACTTCTGGTTACTTGTTTTCGTTATCAGTAATATCTGTTTTTGTCTGTTTATCAGTGTTTGGAGATCTAGCCACAGCTTTTTTCTACAATATGAAATTTCCAGGTTGGTTTTATATAAGGGCTGATGGATACCCACAGGTTTACTTCCAAGCAACTCTTTCCTTGGTTGTTGTTTGTATTTACTCCTACCTAAACGATTATAAAAAATCAGCTTTTTTATTCGCGTCTGTATTAGGGCTTTGCTTGTCAAGGTTTGGCATATTAACTGTTTTTATTTTTTGTCTATTTTCTAAGCTTATAAGTGAACGAAACTTAGCTAGATATCTATATCGTGTTTTTATTATTATGACCCTTGTTTTCCTATACTTCTGCTTTTTAATGTATTTATTTCTTCAAAGTTGCATACCAATGGACGAAGGTGGCTTTGCAGTACGTTTTGGCCATCTTTTGTCTATTATTGATACGCTAAAAAACGCTACATTGCTTTTCGGTATGGGGCCGGGATCTACTTTTTATTCAATGGGTGTTGGATTGGACACCAACAACATCGAAGTAAGTCAGTTGGAAATTCTAAGAAAATATGGGCTCGTCGGGTATTTTATTATAAATTTAGCGTATTATTTTATCATTAAGTACTTTTACAAGGCGGGTAAATATAAAGAATTAATATGTATGTTTGCTTTTTACATCGTTTCGTATTCTAATCCAGTACTTCTGACCTTCATTTTTTCGTTATTTATCGGGTTGTTTTTTGCTGCCGGAGATAAGTCAAAATTTCTTCCGATTAGCATCGCACCCCGCCCCGGCGGGGGTTCGTCTTAGGGTAGCTTGCAGTTTTTCTCGGGATCCGATATTTTGGCTTCGGCAGCCGGGATGAGGAGGCCGCTCTGATCCTTGGTGCCCCCAGATGTTCGAAAAAAGCGGGTCGCCGAATATTATAGGATTCGGATTTCTGATCTAATCGGTGAGCTCGCTGCGCTCACCGCCTAATAAGGCCAAAAACCCGGGCCTAAACGGCCCCTCTGAGGCGACAACTATCCTGACACAGGGGAGCACTCATCACCAGGTTTTGAGGGATGGTGCTTCGATATGTTTGCACACTTAAGGTGCGAAAGCTACCAAGAAGGTTGACTCTTGAATAATGGGGCAAAATATGTCATTGGTTTGCGGTATAGTTGTGAGTTTCAATCCAGACCCTTTGTTTTTTAAATCACAGCTACAACCACTCATCCAGCAGCTAGATTCTCTAATTGTTGTCGATAATGGTTCTGTAATACAGAGTGACTTACAAAATATTTCATCATTCATCTCTAGTTCAATTGTGTTCATAAAGTTGGATCATAACTTAGGGCTTGCTGCTGCACAGAATATAGGTATAAAAGAGTCCTTCAATTTAAATGCAACGCATATTGTTTTATTTGATCAAGATAGCCTGATAGACCCCGGCTTTATTTCAGGCCTGTTAGAAGCGGAAGCAGCCTTACTTGCTACAAGTAAATGTGTTGCGGCCGTAGGTCCTCTTTTTTTTGACCCAAGCAATAGCGTTGTTTACCCTGCTTCTGTTTATACTGGACCGTTTTTAAAACGTGTTCCTTTAGATATGCTTAATAGTGAAGTCGAGGCTACATTCGTAATTGCATCAGGATGTCTCATTCGCATGGAAGTCCTGGATAGAATAGGTCTGATGAACGATCAGCTTTTTATTGACTACATTGACGTAGAGTGGTGTTTAAGAGCTAAGTGTTCAGGTCTTAAGTCGTATATGACTTCGAGGGCGAAGATGGCTCATACCATAGGTGAAAATAGATTGAATTTTCTGGGACGTACAATATCAATACATAGTCCCCTGCGCCGATATTATCTTATTCGCAACAGCATTTTTATGCTGCGTCAGCCTTACATCCCCTTAGGATACAAAGTAAGGGAGGTTGTTTTTAACTTGCTTCGTTTTCTGATCGGTCTTGCTTTTTCAAAAGACAGAAAAAAATATTTATTTTTCGTAGTATGGGGAATTAGAGATGGTATCTCTGGTGCTTTAGGTTCTTGTAAGCATTGATAGTGAGCTACCATCAGCTACCACTATGGAAAATTCAGTATTTGTGAGCATTAGGCGTATAGCACTGGGATAAATGACATTAGAGAGCCGGCTTCAAATGATAGGTGCTAAAGATAATGAAAAAGATGTTAATGATTGCATCGGTCGCTTCAATGATTGATCAGTTCAATATGCCAAATATACATATTCTAAAAAAATTAGGATATGAGGTCCATGTGGCGTCAAATTTTGAACACGGTAGTACAAGTTCAAAACAGCGTGTTGTTGAATTCAAAAAAGAACTTGATGCATTAGGCATTCAATACTATCATCTGAGTTTTTCCAGAAAGATCACCGACGTCTCCTCAAATGTAAAAGTTTACAGGCAAATAAAAGATTTGATGCTCAATAATGACTATGACTTTGTTCACTGCCATTCACCTATAGGCGGGGTATGTGGAAGATTGGCGGCACATAGCACAAGAACAAGCGTTATTTATACTGCTCACGGCTTTCACTTTTTTGAAGGTGCACCACTGAAAAACTGGCTGTTGTACTATCCAGTAGAGAGAATGCTAGCGTATTGGACCGATGTGCTGATAACAATTAACCATGAAGATTTTAGCCGCGTTAAGCGTTCTTTTAAACCAAAGAGAGTAGAGTACATTCCAGGAGTGGGGTTGGATACACGGAAATTCGGTGGAGCAATTATTGATAGAAGAGCCAAGCGGCAAGAAATCGGTGTGCCAAATGATGCTATTCTTTTGTTCTCCGTTGGCGAGCTAGGAAGTCGAAAAAATCATGAAACAGCTATACGTGCCTTGTCAAAACTTAACAATGATAACATTTATTATGTCATTTGTGGCCAAGGTGATTTACATCAGTATTTAAAAAACCTGTCTTATGAATTGGGCATATCCGATAGAGTATTCCTGCTTGGATTCAGATCTGACATTTCAGAACTTTGTAAATCTTCTGATATTTATGTTTTTCCCTCTCAAAGAGAAGGGCTTGGTATTGCTGCTCTTGAAGGCATGGCCTCCGGGTTGCCTCTGATTTCGTCATATATTAACGGAGTAAGAGATTATACGGAAGATGGAGAGACAGGCTTCTGCTTAGAGCCTTTCGATGTAGATGGCTTTGCTGAAGCAATGGACAAGCTGGCTGGTGATGCAAAACTAAGACAAAAAATGGGAAAACATAACCTAGAGGCTGTCAAAGGTTTCGATATAGAAATTGTCAGTAAAATCATGGAAAAAATATACATTACTCAATTAGAGAAAAATACCACGATGAGCTCTGCTGAAAATCTTTGAAATTCGTAGGTCTGATCCCCAGAGGTGTTGTAATGAAAGTTTTAATCACCGGCGCCACTGGCTTTATCGGTCGCTTTCTCTGCAACCGTTTTTTGACGGAAGGTTTCATTGTGCGTGGAACTCTGCTGGCTTCTGAAAACCACTCATCTTTAGCTGGCGGGGTTGAACCGGTGACGGTGGAGCCTCTCGGAGCTGATACACCGTGGAGTCAAGCACTGGAGGGTGTTGACATAATTATCCACCTAGCTGCCCGCGTGCATGTCATGGATGATCCGTTGACTGATCCCCTTGATGAATTCCGCAAGGTAAATGTGGCTGGCACTGCCCGGCTGGCTGTTGAAGCAGCAAAAGCTGGTGTAAAGCGTCTGGTCTTTATCAGCTCAATCAAGGTGAATGGCGAAGAAACCGTAACACCCTATACGACGGACTCACTACCAAACCCCTCCGACCCATATGGCCTCAGCAAGTGGGAGGCGGAACTGGCTCTTCGCAAAATCGAGGCTGAAACCGGGCTGGAGGTTGTGGTCGTCAGGCCAACGCTCGTCTATGGCCCAGGTGTTAAAGCCAATTTTCTCAAAATGATGTACACCATTAGCCGCGGTATCCCGCTGCCGTTTGCCTCCATAACCAACAAACGTAGCCTGATCTATGTTGGCAATCTGGTTGATGCTCTGACAGCCTGCGCTGCGCATCCGGCGGTGGCTGGGCATACCTATATGGTGAGCGACGGCGAAGACGTTTCCACGCCGGAGCTGATTACTCGGACTTCCAAAGCGCTCGGTGTGCAGGCGCGACTGCTCCCTTTTCCTCCTCGGCTGATGCTGTTGGCTGGCAAGTTGACCGGAAAGAGCGGGGCCGTGACTCGTCTGACTGGATCTCTTACTGTTGACAGCTCCAGAATCAGGCAAGAATTAGGATGGTTGCCGCCCTTTACCATGGAGCAAGGGCTTGCCGAGACGGCGAAATGGTTCAAAGGGCAGTTTTGAGTTTTGAGTTGGTGCAAACCTGGTTAGCAGCTCCTATTATTGACAGGAACTGTCCTTTTCTGATACTTTTAATAAGAAAATTTAAGGGGCGAGCTATGCCGACCATCAGTATGTTTTACGGGATTTTAATACAGATGTTCTGGGCTGATCATGCTCCACCGCATTTCCATGTACTTTATGCAGAATACGAGGTCCAAATTAACATCCAGACCCTTGAGATTCTCAAGGGTGAACTGCCGAACCGCGCACTGGCTCTGGTGCTTGAGTGGGCCAGTGAACACAGATCGGAACTGATGGAGGATTGGAAACTATGCGTCCAAATGCAAACGCCGAAGAAAATTTCTCCGTTGAAATAGCGCCTGCAATCATTCCCAAAGCCCCCTGGCGAATCGCCTCTGTTTGCCATTTGCCGGGATTCAGATTGTCGGTTCGTTTTAACGATGGAATGGAGGGAATTGTGACCATGTCCGGGCTTATTCACTCGCCAAACGCTGGCGTTTTTGCAGCTCTGCAGGACGAAGAACTGTTTTCTAAAGTTGCACTGCACTATGGAGCCGTCACATGGCCTGGTGAACTTGATCTTGCTCCTGACGCCATGTATGAGGCTATCTGTAGCAGCGGCGAGTTTGTGCTTAATTGAGACAACTGTAGGCAGTTTTAAGTTTTGAGTTGAAAGCCAAACTACTATGAGAGAACTTCTACAAGATAGGCAACGTAAACTAAAAACTGGTCTCATTTGTAATTAGTTTCCATCCGGAAACTCCGGATGTGAAACTGTTGGTTTCCGATTCGACAAAGCGGGGATTTTTCGTCCTGGCAAGGAAACCGAGGGGTTGCGCGGAGGCGTACATCAGTACGCCGCACAAGCAAGACCGAAGGTGGACCCGCCAGGGCGGAAAAGCACCCTTTCCGACGGAAACTAATTAACCCAAAACTCAAAACCCAAAACTGTCTTTATTGTGGAGTCATAAATGGAAACGTGCTTAGCAGAATCTGTTGCACCCAAAGAAAACCCCAGCACGCAAGAACGACCCAAAACTCAAAACCCAAAACTCAAAACTGCCGTTAAGTCTGCCGTTAAGTGCAACTCAAAACCCAAAACTCAAAACTGATGTTAAAGCGCTCTTTCGACTGTACATTATCCCTGCTGGTGCTCGTTATTTGCAGCGTGCCCATGTTGCTCGTTGCGCTGCTGGTCAAGTTCACTTCCACCGGACCGGTGCTCTACTGGTCGAACCGGGTGGGGCGCAACAATCTTATTTTCAAGATGCCCAAGTTCCGCACCATGCGTGTCGACACGCCTGCTGTCGCAACTCATCTCCTTACCAATCCTGACCAGTTTTTGACCCCCATCGGAAAGTTTCTTCGCAAATCCAGCCTGGATGAGTTACCGCAAATATTGAGCATCCTTCGGGGGGATATGAGCTTTGTAGGCCCTCGCCCGGCCCTCTACAATCAAAATGATCTTATCGAGTTGAGGACGCAAAAGGGAATTCACTTGCTGACCCCTGGGTTGACCGGTTGGGCGCAGATCAACGGCAGGGACGAACTGCCGATTCCTGCCAAGGTGGATTTCGACGAATACTATTTGATAAACCATTCGATAGGTCTAGATTTCAAGATTATCTTTCTGACGGCGCTGAAAGTGATTAAAAGCGAAGGGATCACCCACTGATAAACTAAGCCGCTTCACGCAAAGACGCGAAGAGAGGCTAGGACTTCGGCTCTTACCTTACAGGGGATGTAGGGGATGCAGGGGATAACGACGAAAATAAATCTGAGCAAAGCGCCTTGAACTTGTAACTCACTTCCCAGATCGCCCGCCGTAACTATTAAGCACCTTGGGGATGCCTGTAGGAGAAATGGTTGAACAGTTTTAAGTTCTTAGTTTGAGTTATAACTGCGACCAGCATCTGGCAAAGGTCAAGGGGCTTTCTGTGCTATGGTAAAGTCGCCAAGAACGGTCTGGATGAGTCTTCCGATTGCCTCCCCTTAAAGGCTTCAGCCCCTTTAATCCCTTTTATCCGTTGTGGTGAGATTTTGCGCTTTAAGTGAGCTCTGCGAACGGCGTGAGCCAAGACTTGGCCTTTTCTTTGGTCTTCGCCTCGCTATAAACGAGATTAAAGTTTTCTTTCTTGCTGTTCAATGCTATAGTTACGCGCTCGAAGTCCACGCACTATCTGCCGGATCTAGCTCATTTTTTTATTAAGTTTAATGTTGTTGTGGGGGGGGTATGTTTCGTGCTCGAAGGGTCCTGGTATTTTTCGTGGACGTTTGCTTGGTTGCCACTGCGCTATATTTTTCCTTTCTACTCCGCTTCGATTTCCAGATTCCACCCGATCAGTTTGCCAATCTGCTGCAGGGGCTTGCCGTTGTCTTGGTAGCCAAACCAGTCATCTTTGCCGCCTCTGGCATGTACCGGAACATCTGGCGCTACGCTTCGGTCCGAGATGCCTTTCAGATCTTCAAGGTCGTCACCATCTCCTCCATGGCCTCGGCGCTTATCCTCACTTTCATGCATGGCCCGTTTGCGGTCCCCCGTTCCATCTATATCCTGGACTGGTTCATCCTCTACGCCCTGGTCGCGGCAAGCAGGCTCATCTGGAGGGTCTACCGGGAGACCAGATTCAAGCGCTGCTCGGGCGTCGGCAAAAAAACGCTTATCATCGGCGCTGGAAGCGCTGGCAATCTCCTACTGAAGGAAATCAGAAAAGAGACAAGCTCCCCCTATGACGTGGTCGGTTTTGTGGACGACGACTCTGACAAGCGGGGGCTGCGTCTGTCCGGTGTCCGTGTGCTCGGCGGCACCAACCGGCTGCGGGCTCTGGTCAGAAAGCACTGCATCGAAGAGGTGATATTCGCTATCCCCTCCGGCGACGCGGATCTCATGCGCCGGGTGATCAAGAATTGCGAGCAGGCCAAGGCGCGCTTCAAGACGCTGCCGGGCATCACCGCCATCATTGACTGCAAGGTCTCGGTGGGCCAGATCAAGGATGTGGAGATCGAGGACCTGCTTGGGCGTGAGCCGGTTTTGCTAGATCAGACCGCCATCCACAACTATCTGTCCGACAAGAGGGTGCTGGTAACCGGGGCCGCGGGGAGCATCGGGAGCGAGATCTGCCGGCAGGTGGCACGGTTCAAACCGGCCAAGCTGGTGCTGTTTGATAATGCCGAGACCCCGCTTTTCTACATCGAGAAGGAGCTGGCCGCGGCCTTCCCCGATCTGCGTATCATTCCGCTGGTGGGGGACGTGAAGAACCAGGACCGGGTGGAGACTGTCTTCGATGAGTTTTGTCCCGAGGTGGTCTTTCATGCGGCAGCCTACAAGCACGTCGCCATGATGGAATACAACCCGGCGGAAGCGGTTCTTAACAATGTGATGGGCTCCCGGGTGGTCGCGGACGCAGCCCACAAGCACAAGGTACATAACCTTGTGATGGTCTCCACGGACAAGGCGGTGAATCCGACCAACGTGATGGGGGCGACCAAGAGAACCGCAGAGATCTACGTGCAGGCCTTGGCGGCCAAGAGCAGCACTAAGTTCACCACGGTTCGTTTTGGCAACGTGCTCGGCAGTAACGGCAGCGTGATTCCTCTCTTCAAGGAGCAGATCCGCAAGGGGGGGCCGGTTACTGTTACCGACAAGCACGTGGTCCGCTACTTCATGACCATTCCCGAGGCCGCGCAGTTGGTCATGCAGGCGGGGTGCATCGGCCGGGGAGGGGAGATCTTTGTCCTGGACATGGGGGAGCCGGTTCGGATACTTTCCCTGGCGGAAGAGCTGATCCGGCTCTCGGGTCTCATACCCTACAAGGAGATCGACATCCAGTTCACCGGGTTGAAGCCTGGCGAGAAGCTCTTCGAAGAGCTTCTCATTGACGGGGAGGGGGTCAGGCCGACCTCGCACAAGAAAATCCGCGTGGTGGCATCGGTTGAGACCGACTTGAGGCGGGTCAGCGAGAGTCTTGATGAGCTTTTTGACCATGCCCGTGCCTACGACATAACCGCGTTGCTGAAGTCGCTTAGGACTATCGTTCCCGAGTTCGTGCCGCGCTACCACTTCGAGGTGGCGCCGCCCTTTGCCTTTCAGAGGGTGAGGCCGGACCTGTTCCCGCCCCAGAAGCTAGCCTTTGTCAGGAACCTGCGGGTAGCCGGGGCTAACGAGGGGACAGCAGCTTAGACCCGGGTTCACGCAAAGGTGCAGTACAAGGCTGAATCGGCTCACGCAAAGAATCAAGACAAGGCTAAAATCGCCTCACGCAAAGCCGCAGAGACGCAAAGAGAGGCTGAAATCATTTCTGGTAAGTAGTGTTTTCTTGGTGGCTTTGCCTGAGTGTGAACTGTATTTGAGTTTGAGTTTTATGCGGCTCTGTATAAAGGATTTTATGAATTTCTCCAAGGCTTTTCTCGCTGTACTCCTCCTTGGCGCCTTATGCGCCAGTAGCGCTTTTGCTCTTTCTTCTCCGAACATTCCCTTGGACAGTCCCATCTATCTCTACCTGGAGAAGCTCTCGGGCTTCGGCCTGGTAACGAGCGATATCCGCGGCATCCGCCCCTTCTCCCGGAGCGAGGCGGCTCGGCTCCTCGAAGAGGCTGAGGCTCAGCTGGCCTCTGGAAGCTACCCTCCCTTGGCAGCCGAGATGGCGGCCAGGGTCAGGGAACTCTTGCCGCGCGAGGCGGCACTGTACGGCTATCTCGCCAAGGCTCCGCGCTTTAACTTCACGCCGATTGTCACTACAAAGATCCGCTATGTCTACTTGGATGGGAAACCTCGGAGCTACTTTCGGGACGTGAACGACCCGGGCGACGACGGGGTGTTCGGCATAGGCGGCGGCCTGCGCCCTGCAAACCCGTATCCTGCTGCGACGCTGCAGCGAGGATACGAGGGGACGCCGCTTTTCGAGAACAACAACGGGGTGATTTACGGCTCCGGCCACAACCTCGATCTGCGGGTAAGCGGTGAGGCCCATATCGGCAGCACCGCCTCGCTCTTAGTCGAGCCAATGCTGTTGTGGTCGGAGCAGACGGAGAACGCCAGGCTCCGGCTGAACAGGGGTTACCTGAAGCTCGGAGGTGAAGGGCTGGAACTCGAGGTGGGCCGGGACGAGAACTGGCTGGGTCTGGGTTATCGCGGCGCCATCACCCTCACCAACAACGCGCGCAACTTCGATATCGTCAAGCTCTCCAGCCCGGAGCCGATCAAGAGTAAGTATCTGTGGGACCTGAAGTACGCATTGATCTTCTCGCAGTTCGAAAAGACGGTGACTGACGGTCAGGAGCGGCAGCCGTACTTCGTCGGGGCAAAGCTTTCCATGAAGCCAACGGTCAACTCCGAGTTCGGCATCAACCTCGGCCGCCAAGTCAGCGGTCCCGGGGTAAAGAACAGCTTCGGAGACACCCTGCGCGGTCTGCTCGGTGGAACCAGCGCGGACAACTCCAACTCGGTAGCCGGTTTGGAGCTGCGCTTCAGGTTCCCCTGGCTCCGAAACAGCGAGCTCTATGGTGAGTATTCCGGTGAGGATGCCGCCGCTTTCTGGCCGATAGTAGAGAGCTACGTAGCCGGTTTCTATATTCCGAGGCTGACCGAAGGCGGCCAGGATGACCTACGCTTCGAGTACTTTCGCGGCAACCAGATCCTTTACACGCACTCGGCCTTTGTGCAAGGCTATCTGCGCGACGGTCTTCCCATCGGCCACTCCCAGGGGGGAGCGACGCAGGAGTTCTTCCTGCGCTACAGCCACTGGTTCTTCACCAGGCATAACCTGGCTCTCGAATGCTATCGCACCACCCGCGGGGATTATGGTCGTTTGCCGGTCGACGCCACCGGGCGCTACAATGCAGACGGCGTCATGCAGGCCGTGGAGCGAAAGCTCGCCGCGCGCGCCTTCTGGTCCTTTCCCGTCAGTCAGGACTGGAACGGTCTGTTGATGTACGGGGTGGAGAAGATCGACAATCTGGAACTGCGGCAGGGGGAATCCGGGACTAATCAGCTCGTGCGGGCTGAGCTTACCTACAAGTACTGAACCTCCCCAAAACTCAAAACCCAAAACTTTCTTCTACTCTTTCCAGCGAAAGTGATTCTGGCCGCCGATCCGTATGTTCAGCAGCAACACAGGCTCTCCTGGGTCAGGTGGCAGCCAGTAGAGTACCAAAAAATCCCTTGCCCCGGCGTCCAGCAGATACTCCCTGATTGTGACGGTCTTGCCTCCGATGGTCCTTCGCCTGGCTGGGGCGATCTCGTCGAATTCACCGATATTCTCGACCATGCTCCGATAGCTTGTCTGAAGCCGCTCCACAAAACGGACCGCTCCCCGCTCTGCATACTCATCGAGAAACTCAGCTAGCCGTCGGGCAAAGAGAGGTGTGGCGACAACAGTCCTGCTCATTTGTTCCTCTCTGACGCCACACTCCTGGCCCTGTGAGCGGCCTTGTCAAAGACGGCATCGATCTTGTCCGTGGTTAGATGGGTTCCTTCGAGTTGGTAGGTCTCCCATGCCGTAATGGCATCTGCCTCGAACTGGGCGTCTGCTTCTGCCAATTCGAGCGCCGGGGTGCCGACAGCCTCCAGAACAGCGGCCATGGGACGTCCGATCCTCCGGGAAAGGCGCTCCAACTGCTCCGCAAATTGGTCGCTTACACGTAAATTAAGCTGCCTGCTCATAGTTGAATCCTCCTGCTATGGAATGCTAGCAATTGATAGCATTCCAGTCAAGCATGAAAACCGTGCGGGATGATGAAAAAATTACAGGGAGGTCCCCCAATGATCAAAGCCGCAAGTTTAACGGTTCGTGTGAAACCTGACACCAAAAGACGTCTCGACGCTCTTGCCCGTACTTCCCAACGCTCTAAATCCTACGTTATTGAGGAAGCGCTGGAGCAATACCTTGATGTGAATGAATGGCAGATTAGGGAAATACAAGATGCTTTGACAGAAGCAGGCGAACCTGATGCTGTATTCAGTTGATCATGACGAGGTGCTGGCAAAGTGGGAGGCGAAGCTGAGCTAGGAAAAGCAGCGAATCATCGTTTGTAAACCTCTTTCCGGTGTCCGATTTTCACCACGAGGATCTTCACAAGGCCGTCCTCGATGCTGGCAACAATCCGGTAATCACCCTGGCGGTACTTCCACAGTTCCCCGAATCTCGAGCCGGTCAACGCCTCACCGATGCTGCGCGGATCATCGAGCGCTGCCACCCTCTCACGGAGAAATTTGACGATCCGTTGGGCAACAGGCTTGTCCAGCTGGGCCAGTTGCTTCTCGGCGGTTTCCGACAGTTTAATCACCCAGGCCAAGGTGTGCCTCCACTTCGTCCATGCTATAGGTCTTCTCTTCGCCCTTGCGGATGCGCTCTATTACCTGATCTGCAAGATAAACGTCCTCCATGTCGTCCAGGGACTTCAAAAGTGCCTCCCTGACATAGAAGCTTTTCGTCCGGCGTGTCTCCCTGGCAAGGCGTTCGAGTCTGTCCTCGATTTCGTCCTCTACCCTGCACGTTATCGTTCGCATTGGTGCCTCCTCTCGGCTGTTGTAATATTTGTAATACAATACATGCCTCCAGCCGGTTTGTCTACTTTCCAAAAGATTTACCGCAGAGAACGCATAGGACGCTGAGGAAATCAAATACAGCTTTTTAAAGATTTGTTGTCCTCTGCGTTCTCAGCGTTCTCTGCGGTGAAAGGGTTTTGCTTCCGTTAGCTGCGTATTCCGGCTTTTCCGGTTTTACCCTTTATTTCTGGCCGGAATCGCGCTATATTTGCGGGTCTGGACAACCGAAGGCTTGCTAAAGGATGCGTACCATGTACTGTACATTTTACGGCTTTCGGGAAAGCCCCTTTACCATTACTCCCAACCCGCGCTTTCTGTTCATGAGCGAGCAGCACCGGGAGGCTTTCGCCCACCTGATCTACGCCATCGAGAGTCGCGCCGGGTTCGTTGAGCTGACCGGAGAGGTCGGCACCGGCAAGACCACTCTCTTGCGCACGTTCCTGAACCGCATGGACTCGGAGGGGCACCGGACCGCGCTCATCTTCAACCCCTGCCTCTCTTCGCTTGAGCTTCTACAGAGTATCAACCGCGAATACGGCCTGCCCTGCGAGATGGAGAGCCGGGTGGAGCTTTTGCAGGTGCTGAACGGTTTTCTCCTGGAACAAAAGGCGGCCGGTCGCTGCGTCGTGCTGGTCATCGACGAGGCGCAGAACCTCTCCAGCGAGGTGCTTGAGCAGATCCGCCTGATCTCGAACCTGGAGACCGAGACGGACAAGCTGATCCAGATTGTCCTCTCCGGCCAGCCCGAGCTGCTCTCCATGCTCGCCCGGGAGGAGCTCCGGCAGCTCGCCCAGCGCATCACGGTGCGCTACCACCTGCTTCCCATGTGTTTCGACAGCACCAGGCTCTACATCGAACACAGGATGGAACTGGCGGGGCGTTTCCGGGCGGCCGAGTTCTCGACCGCCGCCTTGAAACGGATTTACCGCTTTTCCGGCGGCGTCCCAAGGCTCGTCAATATCGCCTGCGACCGGGCACTTCTCATCGGCTTCACCGAGGAAGACCGCCTGATCTCCGGCAGGATGGCGGCCCAGGCCGTCTCGGAGGTGGTCGGCCGCACCCCGTACGGAAAGGTTCTCCGTTTACTGGCCCGCCTGGTCAGGCGCCTGTCGCGCGTGTGAAAGCCTGTCAGCCAGCTGCTTTGCAGCTTCCGCCCCGGGCGGCAAAAGGAGCGTTATGAGTTCAATACTGAAAGCGCTTGAGAAGGTAGAGGAATCGCAAAACACCAGGCGCAGCGGTGGCGGCAACGCCTTTGTCATTGCCCGCAAGCGAAGGCCTGGCTGGGTTATCCCGGCAGGTGTTCTGGGCGGGGCAGTGGTTGCCTCGCTGGTCACCTTTGCGGCCATGGGAGGTCTGTCACGCCCTGCTCCTCGGGTTGCTTCGCTGCAGGCGGCTCCCAACCAGACGGCTGTAGCCCCGCCCGCTCCGGTACTGGTCGTCCCGTCCTACCAGGTGGTCGAGGAACCGGCTGCACGGCCGGAACAGACGCTTACCCGCCAGCCGGCGGAGGCTGTAGCCGTGCCGGCCAAGGTTGCAGCGCCGGCTCGAGTTGTCGCCTTGCCGCCCAAAGTAGCAGCAGTGCCGGCTAAGAGTTCGCCAGCGCCTGCTCGCCGGCCGGCAGCAAAAGCGAGGCCTCGGCCCGCCGCCCTGCCGTTCCATGCCATCCCTGTGGTGCAACCGTCAGCGGCCGAGATAGCCGCTGCCAGGTTGAAGTCGGCCTCAGCTCCCGTACCGCTTGCCAGGGCGCAGGCGACCGGGCAGGCGAGCCGTCAGGATCTCAGGGTGACCGGTATCGCCTGGCAAAAGGAGAGCGGGTCGAGTGCTGCCATAGTGAACGGCCGCACGCTCAAGGAAGGCGCCACCGTGGACGGTTATAAGGTGGAGCGGATTTTCGAGAACCATGTCACCTTTTCCGGGAGTAACGGCAGACTGAAGATCCCCCTGGGAGGGGGCGAGTAGCATTTTTCCGGAGTGTGCGGTCATGCCAGAGGAAGGTTTCGATAAAGAGAAGTGGGAGGGGCTATGCCATCAGTGCGGCCTCTGCTGTTTCGAAAAGATAGAGGACGAGGAGGGGAGGATATTCTTCACCTCGACACCCTGCCGGTATCTGGATATTTCAACCAGGCGCTGCAAGATCTACAAGAAGCGTTTCAAGATCTTCCCGGAATGCATTCAGCTCACTCCCCAGCTTGTGAAGGAGTTGACCTGGTTGCACAGAAGCTGCGGCTACAAGAAGGCGCAGGATTAGCTTTGAACCGAATAAGCGAATACACAAACAGGAGTTGGCAATTGGCAATAGTTGAAAACAGGCAGCTCGCCTCAGCAAGAATCCTCGAGCCCGCATTTCACGCTCTCTCCCTGGACCAGAAACTAAACCACCTGAAGACGGTGCCCGCCAAGGAGAAGATGGACCTGATCCTTTCGGACCCCAACGCCAGGAGGCTGACCGCCTCCCTGCAGCCGCAGGAGTTTTTCTGGCTGATAAAGGAGATCGGCGAAAGCGATGCCCTGGGGCTTTTGCAGCTGGCCTCCGCCGAGCAGTGCGTTTTCATATTCGACATCGAGCTTTGGGAGGGGTGGGTGTTTTCGGAGGAAAAGGCCTGCCATTGGCTGGCCTACTTCATGGAGGGGGGCGAGCCGCGCATCCACGAGCTCCTGAACTACCTGGATTTCGAGTTCCTGCAGCTGTTCCTCGCCCGGGAGCTGGTGGTGGGAGGCGGCATCGGCGACCACAGCGATGACGAGGAGAGGTTCGATGATTACGACCTCACCCTGGACGGCGTCTTCCTGCTCAGCTTCAAAAACCCGAAGCACAGCCAGCTGATCGGCGCCTTCCTGTCCATGCTCATCAAGCTGGACAACCCGCTTTACACGGCCCTCATGGAGGGGATCAAGGGTGACGTGGATCTGGAGCTGGAGGAGCAGTGCCAGAGGTTTCGCACCGGTCGCCTCGAGGACCTGGGCTTTCCGCCGCTCGACGAGGCGCTTTCCATCTATGCGCGCGTGAACCCGGCCACCTTCGAGCTCCAGGGGGACAAGGACCTGAGCCCGGCAGGGGAGGGCGGGAGCCTGCTGCCGCTCACGTCCCGCGAGGATACCCTGCTTTTCCGCGCCCTCTCCCTGGCCGATTCGCAGAACATCGTGCAGGAGCTGAACTACCTGGTGAACAGCGCGCTGGTCGCCGAAGGTGGCGCCTTCAGGGAGCCGGAGGCGATGGTCGGGATCCTGGAGCGTGTTTGCGGCTACCTGAACATAGCCCTGGAGATGCTAAGCGGCGGGGACGAGCAAAAGGCTGCCACGCTGCTTTCCGGCGAGCAGTTGAAGCGGTTGTTCCAGCTTGGCTACAGCGTAGTGCTGGAGCTGAAGTTCGCCGCCCAGAGCACCGAAACGGTGGACTATGCTACCGGCAAGCTGCTGGCCGGGCTGAAGGCGAAGCGGCCCCGTTTTTACCGCGGACTCGATCCGGACGGCATCGACGGTTACCGGGAGTTCAAGGAAATGGCGGACGTGAAGCGCGCGGCCGATCTGCTGAGCCAGCTGCAGGGCTAAATTCCCCTTCCCCTGAGATTTACCTTCATCTGAGATAAGTATTGGGCCCCGAGAGCCACGCGCTTCGGGGCCCTTTTCGCGCTCCGATTACCCTTCTGCCGCGGATACACATTCTCCACCAGCAACTCCTCCCCCCAGCGGGGGGAGGGGATTTTCCGTAGCGTCCTTCCCTCGGGTTGTCGTCTTGCAAATGGGAGCACGGTTGGTATTATCTTAAAAATTTACTAATGATGTCGGCTGCGGAGCTACCCCAAGCAAAGGTCTTTCTGCCGCGATAACGGCTGCGGGGCGCTTTTTTCTGTTCATGATCTCCTGCCCGCGGCGGGGCAGGGTGGATTGCAGTCGGGGCTGACATGTGTACAGAGTCCCTTTATGTAAAGACTATCGCTCGAGGTCAGGGGGTATGATGAAGGTGCTCGTGGTAGACGATTCACGGAGCGATCGCAAAATTATCCGCTACAACTTTGAGTGGCACGGCTGCGAGGTTGTGGAAGCCTCCAACGGCAGGCAGGCGCTGGAGACAGCTGCCTCCCAGAAACCGGACCTGATCATTTCCGACTGCCTGATGCCGGTCATGGACGGCTTTCAGTTTATCTTCGAGCTGAAGAAGCTGACGGAGCTGAGCTCGATACCCTTCATCTTCTATTCGGCCGTCTACACCGGGAGTAAGGAGGCGGAGCTGGCAGTCGCCCTGGGCGCACGGGCCTTTATCGAGAAGCCGAAAAGCCCCGACGAACTATGGGAGGAGGTCGGGCGGGTTATGGCGGCCGAGTCGACGCTCGAGCGGGTGACCACGCTCAAGGCGTGGCGGGAGGAGGACTTTCTCAGGAACTACAGCCAGCTGGTGGCGGCTAAACTCGAGGAAAAGGTGAGGGAGCTCTCCGAGACGAACGAGAGACTGCTCCGCTTGAACAGCGAGCTGGAGCGGCGGGTTATGGACCGCACAGCGCAGTTGGAGGCGGCCAACCGGGAACTGGAGATGTTCAGCTACTCCGTCTCACACGACCTGCGCGCGCCGATCCGCCACATAGACGGCTTCAGCCAGGCGCTGACCGACGAATACGCGGCCAAACTAAACACGACTGGCAGGGAATATCTGGAACGCATCAGGAAGTCGAGCCGGCGCATGTTCGAAATGATCGACGGCATTCTCGAGCTCTCCCGCTATGCCCGCGGCAAGATCGTCAAGGAGAGCGTGGACCTGAGCGCCATGGCGAAGGAGATAGGCCAGGCGCTGGCGCTCTTCCAGCCGGACCGCCGGGTGAATTTCCAGGTGGCGGAGGGGCTGATGGTGCGAGGGGATGCGCGCTTGCTCAGGGTCGTTTTGGAGAACCTGATCTCGAACGCCTGGAAGTTCACCGAGCTAAGAGACGATCCGCTGGTCGAGTTCCAGGCGGCCGAGTGGGAAGGGCGACCCGCCTTCGCGATCAGCGACAACGGGGTAGGGTTTGACATGGCCTACGCGGACAAACTGTTTGCACCTTTCCAGAGGCTGCATGCCGTGGACGAGTTCCCCGGCCGCGGGATCGGGCTCGCCGTGGTCAGAAGGATTATCAACCGCCACGGGGGAAAGATCCGCGCGGAGGCGCAGCTTGGCCGGGGAGCCTGCTTCACCTTCACCCTCTAGCGGTCCTCGGCCAGTCTGCCGAAGAGCTCGCCCCCCTGCGACCCCGTGATCAGTACCGTCACCTCGTTGTTGAAAAGCCGGTCGCTCCCCTCGATCAGCACAGGGAGGTAATTTCTGGAAAGCCCCTTTCTGCCGTCCGCATCCCTTTGCACGAGCACCCGCAGTTCCCGCCCGACAAATCCCGCCGCAAAGGCAGTTTTCTTTCTTTCCGAGATCATCCGCAGGGCCTCTGCCCGCTCCTTTATCACCCGCGAGTGGAGCTGCGGGGTCATGGTCGCCGCAGGCGTGCCGGGGCGGGGCGAGAAAGGAAAGACGTGCAGGTAGGCCAGGGGGAGCGACTCCAGGAACCGGCAGGTTTCCTGGAACTCCTGTTCGGTCTCGCCGGGAAAGCCCGCGATCAGGTCGCTTCCCAGGCAGATATCCGGAACCGCCTGCACGAGCGAGTCGACCACGCCGGCGTAGAGGGCTTTGGTGTAGCCGCGGTTCATGCGCAAGAGCACCCCATCCGAGCCGCTTTGCAGCGGCAGGTGCAGGTGCGGACAGACGATGCGGGAGGTGGCGATGAAATTAACCAGTTCCTGCGACACCTCGGTAGGCTCAACCGAGCCGATCCTCAGTCTTTGTACCAGCGCTCCTTGCTCTGCCTGCCTCAAAAGCCCCAGAAGGTCGCTTGGCGGGGTCAGGTCGAGGCCGTAGCCTCCCAGGTGGATGCCGGTCAAAACGATCTCCTTGAAACCTTTGGCCGCAAAGGAGGCCATCCCCTCAAGCGCCTCCTGCGGGGCCACGCTTCTGCTGGCGCCGCGGGCAAAGGGGACGATGCAGTAGGCGCAGCGGGAGTCGCAGCCGTTTTGCACCTGCAGAAAGGCCCGGGTATGTTCGGCGAAGCTCTCAAGCGGCGTGCGTTCCCCCGATTTCTGCTTGGAAATGTCCGATACGATCGCCTGCGGCTGGTCCCCGATCCCCCTTAGCAAAGCCGCGATATCGCGTTTCTCGGAATTCCCGAGGATCAGGTTCACCCCCGGCATCTTCAACAGTTCAGCCCCGGCCATCTGGGCGTAGCAGCCGGTCACCACCACGCGCGCCTCCGGGTTCAGGCGTGCGGCGCGCCTGATCAGGCGGCGGGACTCCGCATCCGTCTTCGCCGTCACCGTGCAGCTGTTGACGACATAGATGTCCGCCATCTCCGAAAAGGAGACCATGCTGTAGCCTTCCTCTTGCAGAGCCTGGGTCATGGCGGCCGATTCGAACTGGTTTATCTTGCAGCCGAGGGTGGTAATCGCGATTCTTTTGGTCATGGTGGGGTTAGCTCAAGATCCTTTGCCAGCGGGGTGGTTCGGGCGGTGGTTGAAGGTTGACGGTCGAAAAACTGTTGAGTAGTTGAGTAGTTGAGTAGTTGAGTAGTCCCTCTTGTTTGCCTTTGCTCTGCGTTCTCCGCGTTCTCTGCGGTGAGAGCCTTTGCTCTAGCCGACCTTCTTTTTCAGCAGTTCGTGATCGGCCGCCAGGGTGTTGTATTTTCTCTCCAGTTCGCGCAGCTGATCGAACAGGCAGGAGATCGCCTTTGCCTCGGGGTCCGGCATCTTGCCGTGTTCAAGGTCCATGCGCTCCTGCGGCTTCTCGGTCGCCATAACCACCCGGCCGGGGATGCCCACTACGGTCGAATTGGGCGGCACCTCCTTGACGACCACCGAATTGGAGCCGACCTTGCTGTCCTTTCCCACCGTGAAGGGGCCGAGGATCTTGGCGCCGGAGCCGATCACCACGTTGTCCATCAGGGTCGGGTGACGTTTCACCTTCTCCCAGCTCACCCCTCCCAGCGTCACGCCGTGGTACAGGGTGACGTTCTCGCCGATCTCGGCGGTTTCCCCGATCACCACCCCCATGCCATGGTCGATGAAGAAGCCGCGGCCGATGGTAGCGCCCGGATGAATCTCGACTCCGGTCAGGAAACGACCGAGGTGGGAGGTGAGCCGCCCGAAAAACCAGAACTCGTTTTTCCAAAACCAGTGCGACAGCCGGTGGAACCATATGGCGTGCAGCCCGGGGTAACAGAAGATCACCTCAAGCAGGCTTCTGGCCGCCGGATCTCTGTCGAAGACCGCTTTTATGTCCGATTTTACTCTGGGGAACATCGGTACCTCCCGGGGATTCAGGTACGAAGAGGCGCCTGCTGCGCTCTTTCGTCCGCTTTTGTGGTAGCATACCCCACCGTTTACGTCAATTAATATGTGACTGGTTCTGCATGACCCGCAACAGCTGGAGCTGCGCCAGTTCGCCCTGCACGGGTGCCAGGCCGCACAGCGAAAAGAGCTCCGGGAGCGACTGGTCGGCCCGGCATCTGGGGAATTCCTGCGACAGGTGGTGTACCAGCCGCACTGTTTTCAGGGCGTCGAACCAGCCGTGGAAGGCGCTTTGCAAACCGGTCGGGCCGCTGGAGTTGTCACGCAGCCGCTGCCACACCTTTTGGAAGCCGGCCTGGCGCAGGTAGGCGGCAAGCTGCGGATCTATCTGCTCGCTTGCCAGGAGCAGCTCCGTGGCCGAAAGTGCCGCTCCCTTTTGAACCAGGTCAAGCCAAAGGCCGAGGATCCGGAAACAGTCGGCCCGGTAGAAGGTCTGGGACTCTTCCCCCAAGGCCAATATGCGCGAGATGCTTTTCCCGGTGCCGAAGGGGACCCGATGCGAACTTCTGGCGGCCGGATGCACGGTGGTGCCGCTCAGGGTGGCGATACCTGCCGTTCTTTGCAACTGCTGCAGGAAATAGAAGTCCTCCCCGGCGCGGCGGCTGTTCATCCCCCCCATTTTCAGGTAGGCATCGGACGTGCATGCCATGGCGGAGCCGACGTTGTGGAAGGCGTAGGGCGAGCCCGCCTTTTGCAGCCCCAGCACGTAGTGGCGAAGGAACAGCTCGTAGAGCGTGATGGCCCGCTCCTCAAGGGGAGAGGCGCCTTGCTGGTGGCAAAAGGGAATCACCGCCCCTCCCGCGCTGCAGCTGGCAAAGTGGTGGCTGATGGCCTGCAGATACCCCGGCTCCACCAGGGTGTCCGCGTCCAGGCAGACCATGACCGCTCTTTCCTGCAGGCGCGCCAGCGCCAGGTCCATGCCGATCCTTCTGGCAAGGCCTACCCCCCCGGCGGTGGCGGAGAGCTCGAGCCCTCTGCTTGCCGCGTCGGCGAAGGCCAGCCGAAGCGGCGATTTCAAAAGTCTCAGGCGCGAGAGTGTCTTCGCGTTGTCGAGCTTTTCCTCCTCGGCTGCGTCCTCACGGTGGTTCACGACCACCACCGCGAGAAAGCGTGCAAGCTGCTCCGGGCAGTTGGCAGCCAGGGAGTCGAGCGTCTGAAAGAGGCGCTGAGACTCGCCGAGCGCGGGGATCACCACGCAGCCGGCAAACAGGTCGCCCCTGTCTCCCTCAAGGTGCCAGGGGCCGGTGATGGCGCGTTTGGTCAGGTAGCTTGTCCGCGGATTTCTTTTCAATGTTGCTCCGGTAATCCCCTCGCAGGGGCAAATGCTCGACCATTGGCAAAACCTCGCCGCCGCAGCCTGGGTCAGGTTGTTGCACTTCCGTGGCCCACGCCCTCATCCGCCCCTTCGGGGCACCTTCTCCCGGAGGGAGAAGGGTAAACTCTCCGACTCCCTCCAGGAGAACCGGCGGCCGGAGAGGCGGGTGCCCGCGGCCTGTGGCGAGTGAGCGGGGGGCTGGTAGCCGGAGAGCGGTGAACCGGGCGAACCGGACGAACTGGACGAACTGGACAGGTGGTTTTTTGCTCAGCTGCCATCAGCTTCATATATCTCTCCCCCCTTTGCAAAGGGGGGTCGGGGGGGATTTCGCCCGGCGGCCATCAAGTTCAAGTTGCCAGAGTGCTCCCCAAGTTCAGCATCCTCCATTTCCCCGGAGCAAGGCCAGCGCCTCGCCCAGCGGGTCCCCGGCTCCCTTCAGCCAGTGGATCCGGATGCCGTGGCTTTCCATCCTCTTGAACCAGTTTTCCTGTTTTTTGGCGAAGTCGTGGATGGCGCTGTTCAGCTTCTGGAACATGTCGTTGCGGGTCAGCTCCCCTTTCAGGTGGCGCGCCAGGTAGCGGTACTCAAGCCCGTAGAATTCCAGCTGCTCCCAGGAGGCGCCGGCCGCGCGCAGTTGCTGCACTTCCTCGATCATGCCGGCCGCCAGCCTCTCCTTCAGCCGGCTGGTGATCCGCTCCCTGAGGAGGGCGCGCTCCCAGCTGATACCGAGCGTGAGGGGAGCCATCTCAGGCCAGGGCTCGCTCGCTTCACCCTGGAACTGCGCGATCTCTACTGCCCGAATCAGCCTGGCCCGCTCGGTAAGATCGGTGCGGTTGTGGAGTCTCGGGTTGGCGAGCCTCAGCCGGTTCGCCAGCTCGTCCATGGTAAGCGCGTCGAGCTCGAGGCGAAGCTCCGGGTCCTCGGGCACCCGGGTCAGTTGGTAGCCGCGCAGCACGCAGTCGAGGTACATGCCGCTCCCACCGACCAGGACCGGCAGACGGCCGCGGCTGGAGATATCAGAGAAGGCGGAGAGGAAATGACGCTGGAACTCGAAGAGGTTGAACTCGTGACCTACCGGTGCTATGTCGATCAGATGGTAGGGGACCACGCCGTACTCGTGCAGATCCTTGCCGGTGCCGATGTCCATGCCGCAATAGACCTGGCGGGAATCGGCGGAGATGATCTCGCCGTCCAGCCTGCGGGCGAGCTCCACCCCGAGCCGGGTCTTCCCCGAGGCGGTCGCCCCGAGTATCACCAGCAGCCTGTGGCGTGTGCCGTCGTGCATGGCCGGACCTACTTTGCTGTTCAACGTCCGCTCGCCTTCAAAAGGCTGATCCCTTTCAGAAGCTCGAGTGCCCGGGCGAGCTGGTTGTCTTTTTGCAGCGACTCCTGCTCCATCGCCTCCTGTGCGGTTTTTGTCTTCTTCGGCTCAGGCGCGGGTTCGGGTCCGGTCACCTCGGCTTCCCCCGGAATGTGGCCTGTCAGATCTTCTTCCCGGATCTCCGGCAGCTTGTCACTGGCGGGAGCGGCCGGCTTCCTGACGAACTCGACCATGATATCCGGGGTGATCCCCCTGGCCTGAATGGAGCGGCCGCTAGGCGTGTAGTAGCGGGCGGTAGTGAGTTTGAGCCCGTCGCCGTTATTGAGCGTCATGATCGACTGCACGCTCCCCTTGCCGAAACTCTGGGTCCCCATGATGACGGCGCGCTTGTGGTCCTGAAGCGCACCTGCCACGATCTCCGAGGCGCTGGCGCTGCCGCCGTTTATCAGGACAACGATCGGGTAGTGCGGCTCTTTTTGGCCGATCAGGGCGCTAAGGCTTCGCTGGGAGGAGGGGTCGCGCCCCTTGGTGGTGACGATCAGGCCGTTTGTGAGCCCCTCGCCGATGAAGCGGTCGGCCACCCGGCAGGCCTGGTCGACGAGCCCGCCCGGATTGTAGCGCAGGTCGAGCACCAGTCCTGAAAGGGGTGCGCCGTTGTCTGCGGCGAGCGTCTTTAGGGCACGCTCGAAATCCTCTCCGGTTCGCTCCTGGAACTCAGCAATCCCGATGTAGGCGTAGCCCGGTTCCAGCAGCTTTCCCTTCAGGCTCTTGGTCTTGATGGTGGCTCTGATCAGGCGGAAAGAGAGCGGCGCCGCCGCCCCTTTTCTCAGGATGCCGAGCGTGACCGGGGTCCCCGGGGTGCCGCGCATTTTGCTTACGCAGGCGTTCACCGAGAGGCCGCGGGTCGGCTTGCCGTCGATGGTCCAGATATGGTCGCCGGCCAGGATGCCGGCCCTGAAGGCGGGGGTGTCCTCGATGGGGGCGTTCACCATCAGCTTTCCCTCTTGGGTGTCGAGTGATATGCCGACGCCGCCGAAAGCCCCGGCCATGTGTACCTGCATCTCGGTGAAATCGGTCTTCGGGAGATAGCTGCTGTGCGGGTCGAGTGCCGCCAGCATCCCGTTGATCGCGCCGATCATCAGCTTTTGGTCGTCGACCTTTTCCACGTAGCTCTGCTTGGTAAGCGCGACTACTTCCTGGAACATGCGCAGGTACTCGGCATCGCTCCTCTTGGCTTGATCGAGCTTGTTGAGCAGCGGACCAGTGAGCACTACGGCAAGCGCTAGTGAAACGACAGCCAGGAGGGCGATACGTGTTTTTGACATGGCCAGGCCTTTTAAAGAGGGATTTCGGCGGATAACACAGTTGACTTGACAATGTAAATTTTGCGGGCACCGTTGTCAACTGCTATCGATTCCGGTCGCGCCGTGAAGGCTCTTGCCGGGTCTCTGTTTTTTACCGCGGAGAACGCAGAGAACGCAGAGAAAACACAAATACCTAGAAGTAAACCTGTTGTGGGATTCCCTCAGCGTTCTTCGCGTTCTTCGCGGTTGAACGGTTTCGGGATTCCCCCGTGCAGTGAATCCCTCTCTATAGTATGGTGTACTAAAAATGGTTGCGGCTTTTGCGTATTTGCTGCTTTGCCTGAGCCGGCTTCCATTGAAGGGGGTAAACATGAAGATGGTAGTCCTCGATGGTCACACTTTAAACCCCGGAGACAACCCGTGGGAGGAGGTGGCGCGTTTCGGCGAACTGACGGTTTATGACCGTACTCCCCGCGAGAGCATCTTGGAGCGCTGCGCGGGTGCCCGGATCGTACTGACCAACAAGACCAGGCTCTCCGCCCAGACGCTTTCCGGGCTTCCCGAATTGAAGCTTGTCTGCGTGCTGGCCACAGGCTACAACGTGGTCGACCTGGAGAAAGCGGCCGAGCTCGGGATTCCGGTGGTCAACGTCCCGGAGTACGGCAGTGATTCGGTGGCGCAGCACGCCATCGCGCTCCTTTTGGAACTCACCAATCGTGTGGCGCTTTATGATGCGGCGGTGAAGCGAGGCGAGTGGTCGCGCTCCCGGGACTTCACGCTGGTCTGGGAGCCGCTGACGGAGCTTTCCGGCAAGTCGCTCGGCATCGTAGGCCTTGGGAGGATCGGCAGCCGGGTGGCGCGGATCGCGCACGCCCTCGGCATGAAGATCCTGGCCCATAACCCGAGGCACAAAAGCGCTCCGGAGGGTCTCCCGGTCGAGTGGCTGCAACTTGACGAGATTTTTAGCCGCTCCGATGTGGTGAGCCTGCACTGCCCGCTGACTGCGGAGAACGAGGGGCTGGCGAACAGCACCCGCCTGGGGCTGATGCCGTCTCAGGCGCTCTTGATCAACACCTCCAGGGGGGGACTGGTTAAGGAGCAGGATCTGGCGGATGCGCTGAACAGCGGGAGGATCGCCGGGGCGGCACTCGACGTATCGGTTCATGAGCCGATCCCCTTCGATAGTCCGCTTCTGACCGCCAGAAACTGCATCATCACCCCGCACATCGCCTGGGCGACCGTGGCAGCCCGGCGCCGGCTGATGGCGACCACCGCGCAGAACATCGGCGCCTTTCTTACCGGGGCGCCGCAAAACGTGGTGAACGGGTTGTAGAAGCTTGGGGATTTGTTGCTTGATTAAAGTGTAAGAAGGGGCCACCTGAGGTGGCCCCTTCTTTTAAATCCACCGGTTTTCCGGATCAAAGTTTCAGGCGATGGTGTGCCGGATGTCCTTCCCCTTCACCATGAAGATCACCATCTCGGCCACGTTGGTCGCGTGGTCGGCGATCCGCTCCAGGCACTTGGAGACGTGGTTTATCTTGATGGCGCGCGAAATGGTGGTCGGGTCCCCCAGCATGAAGGTGAGCAGTTCCCGCTGGATCTGCTCGTTCAGGTCGTCCACCGCCTGGTCGTCTTCGCAGACCTTTATCGCCAGCGCGTCGTCGCCGCGCACGAAGGCGTCCAGCGCCTCCTGCACCATTGTGGAGGCCGCCTGCGCCATGCGCGGCAGGTCGATGTACGGTTTCAGGGCCGGCTCCTTGTTCAACTCCTTCGCCCTCTTGGCAATGTTGGCGCACTGGTCGCCGATCCGCTCCAGATCGGTCACGATCTTCAGCGCCAGGGTGATGAAGCGCAGGTCTCTGGCCGCCGGCTGCCGGCGGGCCAGCACCTCCAGGCATTTTTCGTCGATCTCCATCTCCAGCTGATTTATCTCGTGATCGAAGGCGATGGTCCGCTCGGCCAGGGCGGTATCCCTTTCCACCAGCGACTGCATGGCATTGGCGATCATCACCTCCACCTTGCCGCCCATCTCCAGCAGCTTTTCCCGTATCTCGTTCAGGTCCGTATCGAACCGTCTGCTTAAATGCTCCCTCTCCATGAATGATCTCCCCGGTCTGGTGTTTGAAATGGCGATATAGCTGTTTCGGGCTTTTTGTCGGCTAGCCGAAGCGGCCCGTAATGTAATCCTCGGTCTGCTTTTTTTCCGGGGTGGTGAAGATCTGCTTGGTCTGGCCGAACTCGATCAGTTCGCCCAGGTAGAGAAAGGCGGTCAGGTCGGAGACGCGGGCCGCCTGCTGCATGTTATGGGTGACGATGATGATGGTGTAGCGCTCCTTCAACTCATCGATCAGTTCCTCGATCTTCAGGGTGGAGATCGGGTCGAGCGCCGAGGCCGGCTCGTCCATCAGGATCACCTCCGGCTTGACGGCGATGGTGCGCGCGATGCAGAGCCGCTGCTGCTGGCCGCCGGAGAGGTTCATGGCATTGGTTTTCAGCCGGTCCTTCACCTCGTCCCAGAGTGCCACCCGCTTCAGGCTGGTCTCCACGATCTCGTCCGCCTCCGCTTTGACCATCCGGCCGTTCAGCTTGTAGCCGGCGACCACGTTGTCGTAGATGGACATGGCCGGAAAGGGGTTCGGTTTCTGGAACACCATGCCGACCCGGCGCCTTATGGAGACAGGGTCCGCCCCCTTTTGGTAGATGTCCGCGTTGTCCAGCAGGATGCGGCCGGTCACCCGCGCCGAGGGGACCAGGTCGTGCATCCTGTTTATGGAGCGAAGCAGCGTCGATTTGCCGCAGCCCGAAGGGCCGATGATGGCGGTGACGCTGTTTTCGGGAAAGCCGATGCTGATGTCCTTCACCGCATGGGTCTTGCCGAAGTGGATGTTAAGTTCTTCCAGTTGCACCTTGATGGTCATGCATACCTCTTTTTGTCTGTACAAATTACCGTTGGAAGCCCGTTGAAACAGGTTGAAATGTTGAAAATTGAAAGCAGCGTACTCTGCGGTTCCCCGATATTGTTGCTAGCCGTTATGTCGGCTCCTGCCGAAGTAGCGCGCCGTCAGGCTCAGGCAGAACATCACGCTGACCAGCACCAGTGCGCCCGCCCAGGCCAGCCGGTGCCAGTCCTCATAGGGGGCGATGGCGAAGTTGAAGATCTGCAGCGGGATGGCCGCCATCGGTGCGGTGATGTCCTTCGACCAGAACTGGTTTCCCAAAGCGGTGAAGAGCAGCGGGGCGGTCTCGCCGGAAACCCTGGCGATCGCCAAAAGGATGCCGGTCAAGACCCCCGCCAGCGCGCTCCTCAGGGTCACCTTCAGGCTGGTTCGCCAAAGCGGTACGCCTAGGGCAAGTGAGGCCTCGCGCAGCGACCCCGGTACCATCTTCAGCTGTTCCTCGGTGGTACGAAGCACGATCGGGATCATTATCATGGCGAGCGCCACCGAGCCGGCCAGGGCGGAAAATCCCTTCATCGGCACTACCAGCAGGGTGTAGGCGACCATGCCGGTGATGATGGAGGGGGTGCCGGAGAGGACGTCGGCCGCAAAGCGGACGACGGTGGCCGCCTTGGAACCTCCGTACTCGACCAGGTAGATGGCGCCAAAGATTCCGATCGGCAGCCCGAGGACCGAGGCGAGGCCGATCATCACCAGCGAACCGGCCATGCCGTTGGCCATGCCGCCCCCGGCCTCGCCGGTCGGTTTCGGGATCTGGGTGAAGAAGTCGAGGCTCAGCGAGCTCAGCCCCATCTTCATGATGTGATAGAAGATGAGTCCCAGCGGAATCAGCACCGCGGCGGTTGCCACCACCATCAGGGCGGTCATCAGGTAGTTCTTCGCCTTTCTAAAGGCCACGCTGCGCATCATGCCGCACCTCCCGCGTCCCTGGCGACGCTCCAGATCAACAGCCTCGCCAGCGCGTTGATGATCAGGGTAACCACCAGCAGGATGAGTCCGATCTCCATCAGGGCGGAGGCGTGCAGGTTCGAGGTGGTCTCCGCGAACTCATTGGCTATCACGCTCGGCATCGTGTAGGCGGGAGATAATAGTGACAGCGAGATATTGGGCGCATTGCCGATCACCATGGTGACCGCCATGGTCTCGCCGACCGCGCGCCCGAGACCCAGGATGGCGGCACCCAGTATGCCGCTTCTGCCATAGGGGAGGACCGCCATCTTGATCATCTCCCAGCGGGTGGCGCCCAGGGCGATGGCCGCCTCCTTCTGGCTGAGCGGCACGGCCAGCAGCACCTCCCTGGTGATCGAGGTGATGATCGGCACCACCATGATCATCAGGATAAGCACGGCGGCCAGCATGCTGACCCCGTAGGGCGCGCCCTGAAACAGGGGGATAAAGCCGAAATGCTCGATGAGAAAGGGCTGCACGCTCGACTGGAGCCAGGGCGCCATGACCATCACGCCCCAAAGGCCGTAGATGACCGAGGGGATGGCAGCCAGCAGCTCGACCAGGGGGGCTAGCACCGCCGCCGGGCGCTTGGGGCAGATCTCGGTGAGAAAGACGGCGGCCCCGATACTCAAGGGGGTGGCAAGCAGCAGGGCGAGCACGGAGGAGACCACCGTGCCGTACAGATAGGGGAGTGCGCCGAACACCTCCTGCACCGCGTCCCATTCGCTGGAGGTGATGAACCCCCAGCCGAATTTCTTGATGGACGGCAGGCTTTGGCTGGTCATCTCGAAGAGCATGAGCGCCAGGATCGCCAGGATGCTGAAGGCGAAAAAGGCGGTCAGATAGCGAAAGACCAGGTCGCCGTTCAGCTTTCCTGTGGTCCTGTTTTCATTTGTCTTTGTTGCCTGTTCCAAGGGTAGTCTCCGTGTCCGGCTGGCGCCAGGTTACAGCACCACCTGATGCTGCAACATGATTTAATAGGAGCGGCTCTGCCGAATTCTTTTCAGCAGCAGCGCCGCTCCTACCGGTGTTGAGGCCGACTACTTGATGCTGTTGACCGTCTTCTCCACCATCTTCACCACATTTACGGGCAGCGGTGCGTAAAGCAGTTTGCCCGCCATTTTCTGGCCATGCTTTAGCTCCCATTTCAGAAACTCGACCAGCTTCTTCCCTTTCAGCTTGTCCTTTTGGTCCTGGTACACGAGCAGCCAGGTGAAGCCGACGATGGGGTAGGTATTCTTGCCCGGCTGGTTCACAAGCGATACCCGGTAGTCGGCGGGCATCGATTTGGCGGCCCCGGCGGCAGCGGCGGAGGTCGAGGCGATGGACGGCTCCACGAATATCCCGGCGCTGTTCTTAAGTGCCGCGTAAGGGAGCTTGTTCTCGAAGGCGTAGGCAAGTTCCAGATAGCCGATGGTGTAGGCGGTGGTCTTGATCTGCCCGGCAACGCCCTCGTTCCCTTTGCCGCCCAGGCCTACCGGCCATTTGACCGAAGCCCCTTTGCCCACCTTTTTGGCCCAGCTAGGGCTCACGCTGGTGAGGTAATCGGTGAAGATGCTGGTAGTGCCGCTGCCATCGGATCTGTGCACCACGATGATCGGTTTGCTCGGCAGCCGCAAGGAGGCGTTGTCGCGGGCGATTTTCGCATCGCTCCAGGAGGTGATCTTACCCTCGAAGATCTGCGAGAGCGTCTCGGGGGAGAGTTTCAGCCCGCGGCCGACGCCGGGGATGTTGTAGGTCACCACCACCGCACCGATCACGGTCGGAATGTGGAGCAGCTTTCTCGGGGCCATCTTCAGCTCCTGATCGGAGAGGAACTTGTCGCTCGCGCCGAAGTCTATGGTCTGCGCGATGATCTGCTTGATGCCGCCGCCGCTGCCGATCGACTGGTAGTTGAACCTGGCGCTCGGGTCGATCTTCGCGTACTCGGCGAACCATTTTGAATAGAGCGGGTAGGGGAAGGTGGCACCAGCCCCGTTAATGAGGGTGGCGGCCTGCACGCTGCCAACTGCAGTGAGCGATATCAAGGCGGCCAGGGTCAGCACTCTTTTCAGGATGCTCTTCATGATCTATGCTCTCCTTTTTCCATTTGGGTTACCTGCATCACAAGATGCCTGTCCAATGTTACAGTCTTGTTACGGTTTGCCTAAGATCTCTCGAACGATCCTGATTATATCAGCACTCTGCCCGCTTGCTCGGCGGCCGGTATCGGGAAGGTGCAAGCGTCTTCGTGGGTGGTCCCAGGCCGCAGGCTGCTGCAAGAGTGGCAGGGCCGACGGCACCCTTGCCTGAAAGTAGTTGCCTCTCGCGCGAAAAAAGCCGGGGCCGCATATCTCTGATATGCGGCCCCGGCTTTTTAAAGTCGCCTCAGCTTGGTTGTCTGCTAGCCCGCTCGCTCTGCCTTTGGCAGTGTGAAGGAGAAGACGGATCCCTCGCCTGGTCTGCTCTCCACTGAGACACTCCCCCCCTGCGCCAGCACGATGTGTTTCACGATAGAAAGCCCGAGGCCGGTCCCGCCCCGGTCCCGGCTTCTTGCCTCGTCCACCCGGTAGAATCGCTCGAAGAGGCGTGGCAGGTCCTTTTCCGGAATTCCGATGCCGCGGTCCCGCACCGAAACCCTCACCAGGTCCCCTTCCACGGCGGCCTCTACCGTGACCTTTCCCCCTTGGCAGCTGTACTTGAGCGCGTTATCCAGGAGGTTTATCAGCACCTGGTCCAGCCGGCTGCGGTCTGCAGTGACGCAGGTTCTAGCTGCCCCGGCAAATTCAATGATGATCTCCTTTTCCTCGCAACTTTGCTCCATGAGCAGCAAGACCTGGCTCACCGCGGCTTCCAGCTGGATATTTTGCGGCTGCATGCTGAGCTCCCCGCTCTCCAGCTCGGAGAGGGTCAGCAGGTCCCTGACCAGTGCGCCGAGCCGGTCCGCATGGTTGTGTATGATGCCTAGAAAGCGCTCACTGCGCTCCGGGTCGTCGGCCAGTGCGCCGGAGAGCAGCGTCTCCGCGTAACCCTTGATCACCGTGACCGGCGTCCTCAGTTCGTGGGAGACGTTGGCGACGAAATCCCGGCGGATCTTCTCCACCTTCTTCAGGGCGCTTATGTCGTGGAACACGGCGACCACGCCGCGCAGTGCTGCGCCGTCCAGCAGAGGGACCCAGTGCACGAGCGTTGACCGGCCCCCTGTCAGCTGTATTTCCTGGTGCCGCTCCTGCCGGTCGGAGAGCACCTCCCGGCAGGCCGCGTACAGGTCCGGGTGCCGGCTGATCTCCAGAAGCTGTTTTCCCTGCACCTGGGAAGTGGGCCCGAAGAGCGTGCAGAAGGCGGGGTTCACCAGTGTCACCACTCCGTCCTGGTCGGTCACCATCACCCCCTCACCCATCCCGGTCAGGATAGCGTCCAGACGGTTTTTTTCCGAAAAAATCCGCTCCAGCTGCTGCTCTATCTGCCCGGTCATGTCGTTCATGACCTGGGCAAGCTCGCCCAGCTCGTCGCTGCTAAGGACAGGTACCCGGGTGGCGAAGTCGCCCTGTCCGATGCGGGAGGCTGCCGCTGCCAGCGTGCGCAATTTGCGGGAGTTGAGGTTGGAGAGGAGGTAGGAGAGCAAAAGCGAGGCGAGTACCGCCAGGGCAAGGGCCGCACCCAGGCTTTTCTGCAACTTCTGTTTCGCCTCTTCAAGCCCGGAGAGCGGCAGTGCCAGCCGGATCACCCCCTGCTCGCCAAAAGGTGCCGCGACGTACAGCATATCGATGCGCAGGGTGGCGGAGTAGCGGATAGCACTTCCAGTCCCTTTCTCCAACGCCTGCCGGATCTCCGGGCGGTCGCCGTGGTTTTCCAGCCTGGCCAGTTCTTCAGGCCGCAGTTCCGAGTCGGCAATTACGGTGCCGTCGCCGGTCATGATGGTGACGCGGGATCTGATCGCCTTGGCAAGCGCCCGGGTAAGCGAGGGGGCATCCCGCCGCATGTCCTGGATCTCCTTGGAAGCCATCAGCGCTGCTACCCGCGCCTCGTCCTGGAGATGCTCACGGGTCCCGGCCGTTAGGGACTGCTCAAGGCTCACCGAAAGGTAGCCGTAGAGTCCGGCCCCCAGCAGCAGCACCAGCAACAGGTAGGAGAACATCAATTTTCTGCGAAAGCTCCCCTTCATGACTGCTCCATCTTGTAGCCGAAGCCGCGCACAGTCTTGATCATTTCACCGGCAGCCCCAAGCTTCGTGCGCAGCCTGGTCAGGTGGGTGTCGACGGTACGGGTGTCTCCGAAGTAGTTGTAGCCCCAGACGTTTTGCAGCAGGATCTCTCTGCTCTGCACACGCCCCAGACGCTCCGCCAGGTTCATCAGCAGCTTGTACTCGGTCGAGGTGAGCAGCACCTCCTCTCCGGAAACGGTGACCAGGTGCCGCTCGGTGTCGATTGCCAGCGTGCCGATGCTAAGGGGAAGGGTCGCCCCCTTGGGCGCCTGCCCCTCCTTTCTTCTAAGCACCGCCCGCACGCGGAGCATCAGTTCCCGGGTGGAGAACGGCTTGACCACGTAATCGTCGGCACCCATCTCGAAGCCTACCACCCGGTCGATCTCCTCGCCTTTGGCAGTCAGCATGATGACCGGAATCCCGGCGGTAGCCTCGGACCCTTTCAAGAGCCTGCAGACCTCGGTCCCCATCATGCCCGGCAGCATCAGGTCGAGCAGTATCAGGTCGGGTCTGGCGCTGCGCGCCTCTGAAAGGCCGGAGGTGCCGTCGCAGGCCAGCAATGGACGGAATCCCTCTTTTTCCAGATGAAAGGCGATCAGCTCAGCCAGGTCTTTCTCATCTTCTACCACCAGTACCGTTTGCATCCGTACTCCTCGTGCTGTTGACGGGCCCTTTTTTCGCCCTTGAGCTAACCTGCTGTAATAACGAGTATAGCTGGATACTGTCAGCGGTCCACATGCTTTGTGGATAGCACTGTGGATAACGCATGAATCGGGAGCAAAACCGCTTGCAAATTGGGTGGATCAACGGATTGCCTGAAATATGAGCAGTCATAATGTGACACTGTTTTGGAAAAAAGATAGTGAAAACAGCATATTGGTGTAAGTGCCGTAATCGGCTGCGGCAATGCGTGTCAAGCTTTTTAATGCGAAACTCCGCTCATCTGGTCCCTGCCCGGGGGCGCCCTCTTCACGAGCCGAAGGCGCGCCAGCTGATTCCCACTATATAGAATAAGGTGAGCCCGTTGACAAGTATTCCTTTTCGGCAGTAGTCGCTTCAGCTCGATCACCTGCCGCTTCGGGCGACGCATTGGTGCGGCGCCCATTAGTCTTGACATGATTCAGAGGCTGTGATAATTGATAAACGCCTTTTATTTCAACAAGTTGATTTTTTATTGCATGTTCAGTTCCACCTCAGGAGGGGTAATTCATGTCGCAACAGATCGATTTTACCGTCGGTGCGCTGCTTGACGATATTGCTGCCAGGTTTCCGGACAATGAGGCGCTGGTCTACGTCGAGCGTGGGCTGCGCTACAGCTACCGGGAGTTCAACGAGCGTTGCCGGCAGGTGGCCAAGGGGCTGCTGCGCATGGGCGTGAAGAAGGGGGATCACCTCTCCATCTGGGCCTACAATGTCCCGGAGTGGGTGATTTTGCAGTTCGCCACAGCGAAGATCGGAGCCGTGCTGGTCACGGTCAATACGAGCTACAAGTCGGCCGAACTCGAATACATCCTGAAGCAGTCCGACTCCAGCACGCTTTTCCTGGTGCAGGGGTTCAAGGATACTGATTACCTGAAAACCCTCGCCGAGGTGACCCCCGAGCTTGCCCAAAGCAGGTCCGGCGAGCTGGTCTGCCGCGCCTTGCCGTGTCTGAAAAATGTGGTCTTTCTCGGGGAAGGTACGCCCGACGGCATGTTCAATTTCGACCGGATGGTCGAGATGGGGGAGGGGGTCTCCGATGCCGAGCTGGCCGCCGCCGAGAGCGGGCTCTCGGCTCACGAGGTGATCAACATGCAGTACACCTCCGGCACCACCGGCTTTCCGAAGGGGGTAATGCTCACCCACTTCAACGTGGTTAATAACGGCTTCAATATCGGGGAGTGCATGCGCTTCTCGGAAAAAGACCGGCTCTGCATCCCGGTCCCCTTTTTCCACTGCTTTGGCTGCGTCTTAGGGGTCATGGCCTGCGTCACCCACGGCTCCACTATGGTCCCTGTGGAGATCTTCGATCCGCTGAAGGTCCTGCAGGCGATCGAGCAGGAGCGCTGCACGGCGGTCCACGGTGTCCCCACCATGTTCATCGCCGAACTGGAGCACCCGAGGTTCGGCAGTTTCGACCTTACCTCGCTTAGGACCGGCATCATGGCCGGCTCCAACTGCCCGATCGAGGTGATGCGCCGGGTGATCCGCGACATGCACGCGGGCGAGATTACCATCGCCTACGGACAGACCGAATCTTCCCCGGTGATCACCCAGACCCGCACCGACGACCCCCTGGAGCTGAAGGTGTCGACGGTCGGCAAAGTTCTCCCCAACGTGGAGCTTAAAATCGTCGACATCGAGACCGGCGCAGCGCTCCCTCCCGGCAAGCAGGGTGAGCTCTGCACCCGCGGTTATCTGGTCATGAAGGGGTATTACAAGATGCCGGAGGAGACGGCGAAGGCGATCGACCCGGACGGCTGGCTCCATACCGGTGACCTCGCCGTCATGGACGAAAACGGCTATTGCAAGATCACCGGCAGGATCAAGAATATGATCATCCGCGGCGGGGAGAATATCTATCCGCGGGAGATCGAGGAGTTCCTCTACACCCACCCGAAGATCCTCGACATCCAGGTGTACGGGGTTCCTGACCGTAAATACGGGGAGCAGGTGATGGCAGCGGTCGTCCTGAAGGAAGGGGCCCTTTTGAGCGAACAGGATGTGCAGGATTTTTGCCGCGACAAGATCGCCAATTACAAAATCCCCAGGTATGTCCGCTTCGTTCAGGGCTATCCCATGACCGCCAGCGGCAAGATCCAGAAGTTCAAGCTGCGCGAGATGGCCATACGCGAGCTGCAGCTGGAGGGGGCTGACTGACGGGAAGCTGACCCGGCCCGAAGGGAACAGAATTGGCCGGCTGCTAATGAACTCTCTCGTTCTGCCTTAGGTTTTACGATTTCTGCCGGTTGACGAATGCAGTATTATGCGTTATCTTTCCTGCTCTCCTTCTTGAAACAAAGTTCATGAATAAGGGTGCAGGAGGAGATTTATGCGGCTCACGCCGAAGAACGAACTGGAATACCGATACCGCAAACTCCAGGTCGAGATGGCCGACGAGGGGTTGGACGCGGTGATCATGCTGCAAAATGCCGATCTTTTCTACTTTACCGGCACCGTGCAGGCCGGCAGCCTCTTTGTTCCGGTCTCCGGGGAGCCTCTCTATCTGGTTCGCAGGGATTATCTGCGGGCGCGCATGGAAAGCGGGCTCGCCCAAGTGGTTCCCTGCTCCTCGTTAAACGAGCTCCCCGGCCTGCTGGCCGGGCACGGCCACCGGTCTCCTGTCCGAATCGGTCTGGAACTCGACCTGTTGCCGGTAATGCTCTTCGAGAAATACCGCACCCTTTACCCGAACGCGCAGTTTCTCGATGCCTCGCCGCTGATCCGCAGGGTCCGGATGGTGAAGAGCCATTATGAGATCCATATCCTCCAGGATGCCGGCAATCAGGCGGACAAGGTGTACCGCCGTGCCGCCGAGTTCATCCGGGAGGGGGTTAGCGAACTGGAGCTCGCGGCGGAGCTTGAGCACCTGTCGCGGCTGGAAGGGCACCAGGGTTACCTCAGAGCGCGCGCCTTCAACGGCGAGCTTGCCTGCGGCCAGATCCTCGCCGGTACGGATTCCGCCGCTCCGTCCTCTACCGACACCCCTTTGGGCGGGATGGGGCTCACCCCCGCCTTTGGGCACGGGGCGAGCTATAACAGGATCGGACGAGGCGAGCCGATCGTGGTCGGTTTCGCCAGCTGCTTCGACGGCTACCTGGTCAATCAGGCGCGGATTTTTGCCATCGGCTCGCTCCCGGACAGGCTGCGGCGTGGTTACCATGACATGCTGCGCATCGAGGCGCTCATGATGGAAATGGCCGAGACCAGGCCCAGCTGGGGGAGCATCTACGACGCCTGCCTCGCGCTGGCCTGCCAAATGGGGTACGCCGACAATTTCATGGGAGGGCCAGGCTCGCAGGTCGGCTATATCGGGCACGGCGTCGGCATAGAGATCGATGAGTATCCACTAATTGCCAAGGGTTTCCATCAGGAGACTCTGCAGCCCGGTATGGTCTTTGCCTTTGGGCCGAAAGCGGTCTTTCCCGGAGAGGGTGCAGTCGGTATTGAAAACACATTTTACCTTGCGGAATCAGGGCTTAAACGACTTACATTCTCGAGTCAGGACCTGGTGATCCTTTAAAAGAACCCAAAATGTAATCAAAATAGTAAAACACCATTTTTTATACTTGATATAAACGGAATCCAATGGTATACATTTGTAAAATTTTGTATACAGTATACTTTCTGGCAGGCAAGCGGCAAAGGCCTCGGTCCGGGCCTGCATGGTGTCAAAAGGGTGGCAGAGAGATCGGTATTCTTCAGTGTGTACTCAACCCCAACAAAAAAGGAGATCTGGCACATGACGCAATTAAAAGACAAGTTGTTGGAGAAGATTCAAGCCCACCGTCCCCGTATCACCCGTCTGACCAAGGAGTTCAGCTCCGTAATCATTGACAAGGTGGACATCGGTCAGTGCATCGGCGGCGCTCGCGACATCCGGAGTCTGGTCACCGACATCTCCTATCTTGACCCGCAGGAAGGGATCCGTTTCAGGGGCAAAACCATCCCCGAGACCTTCGAGGCTCTCCCCAAGGCAGCCGGCTCCGAGTATCCGACCGTCGAGTCCTTCTGGTATTTCCTGCTGACCGGTGAGGTTCCGACCGCTGAGCAGGTCACCGCCGTCGAGGCCGAGTTCAAGACCCGTCAGACCGTGCCCGATTACGTCTTCACGGCCCTGCGCGCACTGCCCAGAGACAGCCATCCGATGGTTATGCTCTCGGTAGGTATCCTGGCCCTGCAGAAGGACTCCAAGTTTGCCGGCTTCTACAGTTCCGGGAAGTTCAACAAGATGGACGCCTGGGAGTACGTTTACGAGGACGCGAGCGACATCGTGGCCCGTATCCCGGTCATCGCAGCTTTCATCTACAACCTGAAGTATCGCGGCGACAAGCAGATCGACATCGATCCGAAGCTTGACATGGGTGCCAACTTTGCCCACATGATCGGGCAGAGCGAGCAGTACAAAGACGTAGCCCGTATGTACTTCATCCTGCACTCCGACCACGAGTCCGGCAACGTTTCGGCCCACACCACGCACCTTGTGCACTCCGCTCTCTCCGATCCGTACTACGCCTATGCCGCCGGTCTTTGCGGCCTGGCCGGCCCGCTGCACGGACTTGCCAACCAGGAAGTGCTCGGCTGGATCATGGAGTTCCAGAAGAAACTGGCAGGAGCCGAGCCGACCAAGGAGAACGTCACCAAGGCGCTTTGGGATACGCTGAACGCAGGACAGGTTGTCCCGGGTTACGGCCACGCCGTGCTCAGGAAGACCGACCCCCGCTATATGGCACAGCGCGAGTTCTGCCTGAAGACCCCGGGTCTCAAAGATGATCCGCTGTTCAAGTTGGTCGCCATGATCTTCGAGACCGCCCCCGGCGTCCTCACCGAGCACGGCAAAACCAAGAATCCCTGGCCGAACGTCGATGCACAGTCGGGCGTCATCCAGTGGTACTATGGCCTTAAAGAGTGGGATTTCTACACCGTCCTCTTCGGCGTAGGGCGCGCTCTGGGCTGCATGGCCAACATCACTTGGGACCGTGGCCTGGGCTACGCGATCGAGCGTCCGAAGTCCGTCACCACCGACATGCTCGAGAAATGGGCTGCAGAGGGCGGCAGGAAGATGTAGCAGGTTTTTGACTAGTAAAAAAGGGGGGGAGGCGCTTGGCGCCTCCCCCCCCTTTTTTTTGTTTGTGTTCTGCCGCAGGAGCCCGGCCTGCGCGGGCAGTGGTTTAAGCTCCCGATTTTGACCGTAGGAGGTCAGCTTTTTCTCGCTTCGGGAGGCTTTTCTTCGCCGGGCGCGCTGCTTGGAAAACACAGGTGAGGGAGCTTTGAAGCGGACAGGTGAGATTCTCGCAGGTAGGGCCCTTCGGGAGCAAGCGGTCTAGTCTGTATGGTCTTCCTTGAACACCTGTGCGCTGAACACGAAGATCTCCGCTCCCTCCAGCCAGTCATCCTTTTTCAGTCCAGCCTTCAGCGCCGTCTGGTCCAGAAAGGTCTCACTGCTCCAACCGTGCTCGACCGCGACCTGCGGCAGCAGCACCCCGCGCGAAAAGTTCTTCTCAAGGTAGATGCCGTGGGTCCCGACTACGATGTCCTGCGGGGAACTGATCTTGGTGAGAGGGGAGAGTACGGAGATCTCCAGTTCGAATCCTCGGGCTACGTCCTGCTCTTTCATCGGATAGAAGCGAGGATCGCGGGTCGCGGCCGCCGCCATCTCCTGCACCAAAAGGTAGAGCGGCTTCTCCGAGCTGAAGTTGCCTATACACCCCCTGAGTGCTCCCTGCTGCTTTATGGTGGCAAAACAGCCGTGCGGTCTGAGCAGCTGCTCTGCAGTCACCTCCTTGATCAAAAGGTTTCCGGTTCTCACTGTGCTGGTGATTGCCTCGCGTGCCAGTTCTAAAAGGAGTTTCCTGTTTGCGGTAGTGAGCGTCTGGTTCACGAATCCCCCTTAATGGAGCCGGTGCACTGTTGTTGTGAGAAATAACTCACATAAGGTAATATATTTATTTGCCATTTACAAGCGATAACCTGCACGCGGGATCTATCCCATTAGATTAGTCATCGATCGCCATGCTTCCCTGATTGGGACATACTTAATAATGAGGCGTCGCACGGCTGGGTAAAGGTCGTAGTGCTGCCGCGGTCGACCCGGTTTCGCCTGGCGGGCTTCTCGTTTTAATGGCAGTTGCCTTTGGCAAACGGTCGAAACTTCACGGTTTTTAGCCATACTGCCGGAGACGGGGGGCGATGACGGAGAACTGTCCAGATTCACATACGGCCGCTCCTCTGGCCGCCCGGCGCCAGCGACACTGTCCGCGGCCTAAAGCAGCTTCACGAGAGGCGACTAAATAATTTTTTTGACGCCACGCTTAAAAAGAATTGACATATTTTTGAATGCTAGTATATTCATCATTTGTTGCGACACAAAATAAAAGGAACGAGGTGATATTCATGAAAAAAATGATTACTTTAGCACTGTGCCTGGCTCTGTCTCTTGCCTTTGCTGCTGGCTGCAAGAAGAAGGAAGAAGTTCCTGCTACTGCCACTGAGCAGACGACCACCACGACGACCACCGAGACTCAGACCACGATGTCGTCCGCACAGGTTCCGGTTGCTCCGGAAGCCCCTGCTGCTGCTCCTGCTGAGCACAAGTAGGTTCGAAACTGGGTCAGCCCTCTTTCAAAAAAAGCCCACAGAGCGATCTGTGGGCTTTTTTCGTGTTTGCCCGTCCTGATTTGCCTTGACAAGCGGGCAACCGGAATGCTACTTAAAGCGGTCGTTTACTATAATGAGTATGGAGGAAGCTATGGAAAGAACATTCGCAATCATTAAGCCTGACGCTGTGGAAAGAAACGTGACGGGCAAGGTGCTGGAAATGATAGAAGCAGCCGGTTTCAAGATCGTAGGCATGAAGAAGATCCGTCTCTCGAAGTGCCAGGTGGAAGGCTTCTACTACGTGCACAGCGAGCGCCCCTTCTTCGGCGACCTCTGCGCGTTCATGTCCCGGGGGCCGGTCATTACCCTCGTGCTGGAAAAAGAGGACGCCATCCTCTCCTGGCGCGGCCTGATGGGCGCCACTAATCCCGCCAACGCGGAAGAGGGGACCATCCGCAAGGCCCTCGGCGTCAGCATCGAGGAAAACACGGTGCACGGCTCCGATTCGCCGGAGTCCGCCGCCTTCGAGATCCCTTATTTCTTCAGCCAGCTTGAGCTGGTCTAGTCCGGAAAGTCGAGGCACAGAGGGCCCTTCGCGAGAAGGGCCTTTTTCGTATCCAACTATGCAAAAAACAGACGTCAAAAATTTTACCCTTGAAGCGCTTGAGGCCTACATCTCCGGGCTCGGCAAGGAGCGCTTCCGTGCCAAGCAGATCTTCAAGTGGCTCTACCAGCTGGATGCTACCAGCTTCTGTGAGATGACCAACGTCTCCAAGGAGTTCAGAAGAGTCCTTGAGGAGAGCGCCATGATCAGCAACCTGGTGCCGGAGGTGGTGGAGGCGTCCGAGGACGGCACCAAGAAGTATCTCTTCCGCCTCTCGGACGGAAGCGCCGTGGAGAGCGTCCTGATACCGGACGAGGGGCGCAACACGCTCTGCATCTCCAGCCAGGTCGGCTGCGCCATGGGATGCGCCTTCTGCCTTACCGGAAGCTTCGGTCTTTCCCGCAACCTGACCACCGCGGAGATCGTGAACCAGGTCTGTGCGGTGAAGCGCGACCAGCCGGTACGAAACATCGTCTTTATGGGCATGGGGGAGCCACTGGCGAACCTGGCGGCCGTAATCCCCGCCGTGAAGATCCTGACCGACCCGGACGGCTTCCAGTTCTCCACCCGCAAGGTGACCGTATCCACCTCGGGTCTGGTCCCTGAGATGGCCGAACTCGGAAAGGCGGTCACGGTGAACCTCGCTGTCTCTCTCAATGCGACCACCGATGAGATCCGCTCCCAGATCATGCCGGTGAACAGGAGATACCCCCTGACGGAGCTTTTGTCCGCCTGCAAGGCATTTCCGCTCCCCTCCAGGCGCTGGATCACCATCGAATACGTGCTGATCCGGGGCCTTAATGACTCTGTCGAGGACGCGAAGAGACTCGTTAGGCTGATCAGCAATATCCCCTCCAAGGTGAACCTGATCCCCTTTAACGAGCACGAAAGCTGCACCTTTCAGAGCCCGAGCCAGGACGCGATCGACAGGTTCCACAAGTACCTGCTGGATAAGAACGTGACGGTGATCACCAGGTCGAGCCGCGGCAGCGACATCTCGGCTGCCTGTGGCCAGTTGAAGGGAAGTCTGGATAGAAAGGACGCGAAGGTTGACGACGCGTTGGAGAGTGATACTCATTAACCGGGGGAGGGCTAGATGACGAGCGAGGTAATCGGGGTTATCGGCGGAAGCGGACTGTACGAGATGGAGGGAATGACCGGAGTAAGCCAGCTGACGGTCGACACCCCCTTCGGCAGGCCGAGCGACGAGTATGTACTCGGGACTCTGGACGGGGTCCGGATGGTGTTTTTGCCGCGTCACGGCAAGGGGCACCGGTTCACCCCGAGCGAGGTCAATTACCGCGCCAACATTTACGGCATGAAGAAACTCGGGGTGACGCGCATCATTTCGGTCTCGGCCGTCGGCAGCCTCCGGGAGGATATCGTTCCAGGGCACATCGTGATACCGGACCAGTTCATCGATCGGACCCGTGGCGTGAGAAAGGACACCTTCTTCGGAAACGGCGTCGTCGGGCACGTGCAGTTCGCCGACCCGGTCTGCGCCGGGCTCTCGCAAACGCTCTTTGCCGCGGCGGGAGAGGTGGGGGCAACGGTCCACCGGGGAGGCACCTACCTCTGCATGGAGGGGCCCGCCTTTTCCACCCGCGCCGAAAGCCACCTGTACCGCTCCTTCGGCGCCTCGATCATCGGCATGACCAACCTGACCGAGGCGAAACTGGCCCGCGAGGCGGAGATCTGCTACGGCGTCATCGCGCTCTCCACGGACTACGACTGCTGGCATGACGCCCACGCGGACGTCTCGGTGGAGGCGATCATCGCCATCATCAAGGCGAACGTCGCTACCGCGAAGATGATCATCAAGCGCGCCGTGCAGCAGATTGCCGGGGAGCGCAGCTGCGCCTGCGGCGAGTCCTTGAAATACGCGATCATCAGTGACACCAAGGTGATTCCTGTGGAGACCAGGGAAAACCTCGAACTGCTGATCGGGAAGTACCTGTAGGGGAAGCTGCCCCTCGCAGAGACCCTTCCCGCTCTACCCATCTCAATCTCGATTCCTGGAGGAAGTAACAATGAGCATACTTGTGGTAGGTTCGGTAGCCCTTGATTCGGTAGAGACCCCCTTTGGCAACCGGGATCGGGTGCTGGGCGGCTCGGCCACCTACTTTGCCACCTCCGCCAGCTTCTTCACCGAGGTGAACCTGGTGGCCGTGGTGGGAGAGGATTTTCCCGAGGAGCACACCAGGTTCCTCGCGTCCAGAAACATCGACTTGAGCGGGCTGTCGCGGGTGCCTGGCAAGACCTTTCACTGGAAAGGGCGCTACGGCTACGACCTTAACGAGGCGCAGACCCTGGAGACGCACCTGAACGTCTTCGAGAGCTTCAAGCCGGTGATTCCCGCAGCTTATACGGACGCCGACTACCTGATCCTTGCCAACATCGATCCAGAGCTGCAGATGGAGGTGCTTAACCAGGTGAAAAAGCCGAAGGTGATCGCCTGCGACACCATGAACTTCTGGATATCCTCCAAGCCGCAGGTGCTAAAGGATGTGATCAGCCGGGTCGATTTCCTGATCATCAACGAAGGTGAGGCGCGCCAGCTTTCCGGCGAGGCGAACCTGATCCGTGCTGCGAAGGCGATCATCGGCATGGGGGTGAGGAACCTCATCGTAAAAAGGGGAGAGCACGGGGTCCTCATGTTCAACGGCAGCTCGGTATTTGCCGCTCCCGCCTTCCCGCTGGAGGAGATATTCGATCCCACCGGCGCAGGCGACACCTTCGCCGGCGGTTTCATGGGTTACCTCGCCAACACCGGTAACCTGAGCGAGGAGGGGGTCAGGCAGGCGGTGATCTTCGGCTCAGTGATGGCTTCCTATAATGTGGAGGCTTTCAGTCTGGACCGGCTCAAGTCCCTGACCTATCGGGAGATCGAGGCGCGTTACCGCAGCTTCAAGAAGATGACCCATTTCGAGGGGGTTGCCGAGCTCTAATCGCCTGGCCGGCGGAATCAGCCTTCATTGACAAGGTGTCCTTAATCTGTTAATTTTCCCGGGTGGAAGTTTTGCTGTTAAGGTGAGGTGTATGCCCCGTTCAATCCAGTTCATGCTTGCTTTTGCCCTTCTGCTTGCTTCAGGGTGCGCCCTGAGCGACGCCCAGAGGAACAGATCCCTATACCACTACCAGATGGGGCAGTCCTTCTACGCAGAGAATAACTTCAGCGGCGCGCTGCAAGAGTTCACTGAGGCTGAGAAGCTCACACCCAAGGACCCTGCGCTTTTAAACGATCTGGGGCTTGCCTACTTCCGCAAAGGGCGCTACGACCTTGCGGAACCCAAGTATTTGAAAGCCATCGCTCTGAAGCAGGGGAACTCTGAGGCCCGCAACAACCTCGGGGTAAACTACCTGGAGATGAAGAGGTGGGATGACGCCATTTTGCAGTTTGCCGCGGTCCAGAACGACATCTTTTTCCAGGGGCAGGATGGTGCCGTCATCAATCTCGGGCTCGCTTATCTTGGCAAGGGTGATTTTCAGCAGGCCCTCGGGTTGTTGCGTGGCGCGGTAGGGAGAAATCCTTCAGATCCGCGCACCAGGATCCATCTGGGGCGGGTCTACTTTGCCCTCGACAAGACCGAACTGGCCGTGGAAGAGTACCGCCGGGCCCTGGAGTTAAACCGTTCCTACGCCAACGCCCACTACCATCTTGCGCTGGCGCAGGTGAAGCTTAAAAACCTGGCGGGAGCAAGAAGCGCCTTCAATGAGGTTCTCCGCATCGCTCCTGATTCCGAAATCGGGCAGCTCTCCAGGGAGTATCTGGACCTGCTCAAGTGAGGGGACGTGTCTGAGGCAGAGGCAGAAAACGGGGCGGGACTCGCGCCGGGTGAGTACCTGAAGAGCGTCCGCGAGTCGCGTGGTCTGCAGCTGGACGAGGTCGCGCGCGTGACGAAGATCGGCAAAAGCTACCTGGTCGCCATTGAGCAGGGCGATTTCGACAAGCTGCCCAATGCCGCTTATATCAAGGGATTCCTCCGCCTGTATGCCGGCTTCCTGTCGCTCTCCGGCGACGAGGTGGTGGCGAGGTACGAACGCGGCATGCCGCAAGCATCTACCCCTCAGGTGGAGCCTGCGCCGGAGCGCCCCGGCCTCGAGCTGATGGAGAAGGCGAAGCTCAAAGGACACGGCCGCTGGGTGATACCGGCTTTTGGCCCTGGTGATACTGGCCGCCATCTTCCTCACCGACCGGGAGGAAAAGCCGCCCGTGCGTCCTGTCCCGCCCCCCCCGGCGGTACAACCCGCGGCTCCGCCCGTTTCGGCCGTGCTGCCGCAGCGCTCCTCGGCCACCGTCCCTGGCGTCGCGCCGGTGCCGGGGGACAATCTCCCCTCCACCGCCGCCCCGGCCGGAGACCGGCAGGCAGGCATCATCCTCAGGCTGCGCTTCAACCAGGACAGCTGGCTCAGCATCACCATAGACGACAGTATCTCGCAGCGCTATGACTTGAAGGCGGGCGACATCATCGAATGGAAGGGGGCGCGGCTTTTCGTGCTCGATATCGGTGACGGCGGCGCCGTGGAGGCAGAATTCAACGGCCGGCAGCTGAAAGCTCTGGGCGAGGCTGGAAAGCCAGCTCACATTGAATTGAAGGGCGAATAGCAGAGGTAATCCAAAAGCCAAGGAGAGGATGCATGCAACTTGCGGCGCGCTGCCGAAAATGCGGCAGGGTTATGAAGAGTGAGCGGGTGGACAGTTACCGGGTGAAGATGAGCTGCAGTTGCGGCTTTTCCGATTTCCGCACCATGACCGAGCGGGTGAAGACGGTGAATCCGTTCTACCACAAGGCCGGTTTTACCCCCTTTCTGGAGAGTGAGAAGGGGAAGATGGTGCTCACCATGCAGAAGGCGAACCGCGAACACCTTGAGATCATCTCGCTGGAGGAAATCAGCATGCTGGTCTCCTCCGACTTCGACCTCCCCGAGGTGCTGCAAAACGTGGCCAGCAAGATCGCCGACCAGTTGAAGGTAAGCGTCTGCTCCATCTATCTCATGTCAGAAGGGGATCTGCTGCTAGCTGCCACCTACGGTTTTGACGCCTCCTTCATCGGCAAGATCCGGATCCGGCTGGGCGAGGGGATCACCGGGACAGTCGCCCGCGAGAAGAAGCACATCTCCTTGAACCGCGCTTCGCAGGACCCGCGCTACAAGAATTTCCCGGAGCTGCAGGAGGAAAAGTACAACTCCATGCTCTCCTTTCCGATCGCGGACAAGCAGGATGTTTATGGCGTGATCAACGTGAATAGCACCACCATGAAGACCTTTACGGAGGACGAGATTTACTTCGTGTCCATTATTGCCAACCTGATCCTGAGCGCGGTAAAACTCCGGAAGAGATTTGCCAGCTCCGACCGTGGCGCGGCTTGACACCCCGCAGACCGGTGCTAGAATCATCAGGCGTTTTTTAATAAAAGAATCGGAGTCGATCTTGCCAAAGCAGCCCAAGCGTATACTGGTCGTAGATGACGAGGAGAATGCCCGTATCGGATTATCCCGGCTGCTTGCCAAGGAGGGTTTTTTGGTCGACAGTGTGGCAAACGGTTTCGAGGCTCTGAACTACCTGCGTGAGCAGGAGGTGAACCTGATCGTGACGGACATCAACATGCCGGAAATGAACGGCATCACCTTCTTGAAGGAGCTGAACCGCAGCTACCCGTGCAGTAACGTGATCATGATCACGGCCTACGGGGGGGTGGAGTCCTACATCGAAGCCATGAACCTGGGCGCCTTTGAGTACATCAACAAGCCGGTGAAGATCGACGAACTGAAGTCGATCCTGAAAAAGATCTTCAAGGAAACGAGCCACTGATGCATCGACCAGGGGGTGTTCAGATGCGGTCATTCGCTAAGATTCTTTTCGCCACGGATTTTTCCGAAAGTTCCGAGCACGCCTTCGAGTATGCGCTTTCCCTGGCCAAACAGTTCCAAAGCCGGCTGATCGTCCTGCACGTCATCAACGAGCCGGTCGATCTGCGCGGCTTCTACGTGCCGCACGTCTCCTTCGAGAACCTGGAGAAGGAGATCGAGGAGGGGGCGCAGAAGATGATGGCGAAATTCTGCAACACCCACCTGGCGGATTTCACCGACTACGAGACCGCCATCGTGACCGGGATCCCCTTCGAGGAGATTCTGAAGCGCGCGGAGAGCGATCAGGTCTCCTTCATCGTGCTCGGCACCCAGGGGCGAAGCGGCATAGACCACCTGCTGTTCGGCAGCACGGCGGAGCGTGTGGTTAGAAAGGCGCTCTGCCCGGTGGTTACCGTCAGGCTCCCCTGAAAGGGCGCCATTATGCATCATGAACCGCAGGGGCAGCTTTTGCTGCCCTTTTTTTTCGGGCGTTCCCCTTACCATTGCAGCGATAGGAAGATATTCATGACCACAATGGAAAAACAGCCGCGCGGACGGGTGCTGATTGTCGATGACGAGAAGGTCATCCTGGACCTGACCGCCATCATCCTGAAAAACCGCGGCTACCAGGTCTTCACAGCCCTGAGCGCCGAAGCTGGTCTGGCAGCCATCGAGAAGGAGCTCCCGGAACTCGTCCTTTTGGACTACATGATGCCGAAGATGGACGGCCTCACCGCACTGAAAGAGATCCGGCGGCGCTACCCGGATACCTACGTGATCATGTTCACAGGCAAGGGGAGCGAAGAGATCGCCGTCGAACTCATGAAGGCGGGCGCCTCCGATTACATCCTGAAGCCGTTCAACAACCAGGACATGGTAGAGCGGATTGAGAGCGTCCTGAAGCTGCGCGCGGTGGAGCTGCAAAACCGTGCACTTTTGAGCGAGCGGGAGCGGCTTTTGGCCGAGATTGCCGACTGGAACCGGGAGCTTGAGGCTCGCGTGCAGGAAAAGAGCGTGGCGCTCAGGCGCGCGCAGGCGGAAATCGTCCAGTCCGAAAAACTGGCGACCCTCGGGTATCTGTCGGCCGGCATGGCGCACGAGATCAGAAATCCCCTGAACTCGATCGCCCTCTTCGTGCAGCTGATCAGAAGTGGTCTGGAAGAGCCGGAGCGTCTCGACTATGTCGAGAAGATTCTGAAGGAGGTGGACCGGATCGACGGCATTCTCAGAAAGCTGCTGGATGCCTCCAAAAGGCCGCGCTTCGAAATCAGCGAGGTCCGGATAGACCACATCCTGGAGCACACCCTGGACGCCTTCACCCCGCAGCTGCAGCAGAAGAGGATCAAGGTCGTCTCCGACATCAGGAGCATTCCTCCCGCCATCAAGGCTGATCCGATGGAGATAGAACAGATCTTCACCAACCTGTTCCTCAATTCCATACATGTCATGCCTGAGGAGGGGACGCTCGGCGTGCAGCTGGACCAGGATGAGAGCTATATAAACCTGAAGGTCTCCGACACCGGTCCCGGCATCCCGCCTGAGAACCTGCCGAACATCTTCGATCCTTTCTTTACAACCAACAGCCGCGGCACCGGCCTTGGGCTCTCCGTGGTCCTTCGCATCGTGAAGACCTACAAGGGGAAGATCGAGGTGGAGAAAAGCGACGCCTCCGGCACCACCTTTTCGGTACGCCTGCCTCTCGCCACTCCCAGGTAAGGAGGGCGCTTTCCCCTTCCCTTTTCAACCGCATTTTTGTATGATGGCACCGTCATGGTTTGAGGTCGAAATGGCAGCTGTTGGCAGGGGTAAAATTCTCCTGGTAGACGACGACAGGTTTTTCCTTAAGGTCCTCTCTGACACGTTTTCTGAGGCCGGCTTTTCCGTGGTTACCGCCGAGGACGGCATTGCAGGGGTGCAGGCCTTCGTCGATGAGGCGCCTGACGCCGTCATCTCTGATCTCGTCATGCCGCGCATGGGAGGGGTGAGTGCCTGTCTGGAGATCACCCGTCTGGCCGGTGATCGAGAGCCGGTCATCATCCTTCTCACCTCGATGTTTCAGGGCTCCCCGCACGAGCACCAGATTGCCGAGATGGGCGCCAAGGTTCACATCTCGAAGTCGACTTCACCGCTTGATATCGTTATCATCGTCGAACAGCTCCTGCAAAGAAAGAGGCGCCCAAAAAGCGACCTCTGACGGAATAAATCCCATGCCATTTCAGCTGCGAAACCTTACCCTGGACCCGGACGAAGAGGAGTCTTCTCTTCGCCTGCGAGTCGCTCAGAAGCTCGGCATCCGCGAGTCCGAGATCAGCTCTCTCGCCCTGGTGAGAAAGGGGGTCGATGCCCGTAAGAAGGGGCGGATCAAGTTGGTATACACGGTGGAATTCGCCTTAAGGGACGAGTCGAAGCTGGTTTCCGGGGGGGATCTCTCCCGGGTGGAGCAGCAAGGCGCGCCGCAATTCCCGAAGCTTGCCAAGGCCCCCGGCATCGTCATCGTCGGCATGGGGCCTGCCGGGCTTTTTGCGGCGTTGAGACTTGCCGAGTACGGCCTGACCGGGGTGGTCCTTGAACGCGGACGGAACGTGGACGAGCGCGCCCGCGACGTCTCCCGCTTCTGGCGCGACGGGACCCTTAATGACGAGAGCAACGTGCAGTTCGGAGAGGGTGGGGCCGGAACCTTTTCGGACGGAAAACTCACTACCCGGGTGAAGGATGCCAACTGCGCCTGGGTGATGAAAAAACTGGTGGGCTTTGGCGCACCCCCTGAGATCATATATGCGGCCAAGCCCCACATCGGCACTGACCGCCTGCGAGAGGTGGTGCGCGGCATCAGGGGAAGGCTCATTCAGGCCGGCTTCGAGATCCTCTTCGAGAACAGGCTAAGCGGCATTCAGGTTCGTGACGGGAAGCTGAGCGGAATTGTGGTGAACGGCGAAAGCGAGCGTGCCTGCGCCACCCTGGTGCTGGCGCCGGGACACAGCGCAAGGGACACCTATCTCATGCTGCACGAGGCAGGGGTGGCGATGGAGCAAAAATCCTTCGCCGTAGGGCTTCGCGTGGAGCACCCGCAGGCGCTGATAAACGCCATACAGTACGGCGAAAAAGGACACCAAAGTCTGCCGCCTGCCGAGTACGCCCAAGCCTACAATAACGAGAAAACCGGGCGCTCCGCCTATTCCTTCTGCATGTGTCCGGGTGGGGAGGTGGTGGCAGCGGCCTCGGAGGCGGGAGGGGTGGTGGTTAACGGGATGAGCGGCTACCGGCGCAACTCACCGAACGCCAACAGCGCCCTGGTGGCCACGGTTGGAGCCGCGGATTTCGCCGACGTTTCGCCGCTGGCGGGGATCGCCTTCCAGCGGGAGCTGGAGCGGCGGGCCTTCCGGGCGGGGGGGGGCGGCTACCTGGCCCCGGCGCAAAGCCTGCTTGGCTTTCTCGGCAAGGGGTGCGGAAAGCTCTCCTCAAGCTATCGGCCGGGGGTGACGGAGAGCGATCTCTCGGCCCTGCTTCCGGAAGGTGTTGTTTCGACGCTGAAAGAAGGAATCCTCTTTTTCGAGAGGCGGATGCGAGGTTTTGTGAGCGCCGAAGCCACCCTCACCGGTGTCGAGACCAGGACGTCCGCTCCGCTGCGGATCTTGCGCGGCGCCGACCTGCAGTCGATAAGCCATGGCGGACTCTACCCGACCGGTGAAGGGGCGGGGTATGCCGGCGGCATCATGAGCGCTGCACTGGACGGGATCCGCGTGGCAGACGCCATAGCGGAGCGCCTTCAGGCAGGGGACGCTACCTACTGATCCATGATCCCCGCTCTTGCCGCGATGGTTTCAGGACGGGAGCTGTTTCAGCGGCCAGTCGGTGCGAATAAGGGCAATAAAGCCCAGCTTGACATAATAAGGAGCTTTGCTTTGAAAAAGAAATGCGTGGCCGACATAAAGGACCGGGATCTGGTGGATGCTGTCTTTCTGGTCAAGGACAAGATCCTGGCCATGGCCAAAAACGGCAAGCCCTATCTGACCCTGAAACTGATGGACAAAAGCGGAGAGGTCGACGCCAAGGTCTGGGACAACGCGGACGAGGTCGGCTCCCTGTTCGACAAGAACGACTTCCTCTCCGTGCGGGCCAAGGCAAGCATCTACCTTGGCAAGATGCAGCTGATCCTCTCCGAGCTGAAGCGGGTCCCGGAGGAGGGTGTTGATCTGGCGGATTTTCTGCCGGAGACGGACCGCAACATCAACCTCATGGTTGAGGAGCTGCAGGCCCTGGTCGTCTCCCTGCAGGACCCCGACCTGAAGAGGCTGCTGGACGCCTTCTTCGGAGACCCCGAGCTGATGACGCAGTTCCGCGTGGCGCCGGCCGCCAAGGGGATGCACCACGTCTACCTCGGTGGCCTGCTTGAACACTCGCTTGCCGTAGCGAACCTGGTGAACGCCATGGTCCCGCTCTACCAGGGGCTGAACCGCGACCTGCTGATTGCCGGCGCCCTCCTGCACGACATCGGCAAGGTGCGCGAGATGACCTATATGCGCTCCTTCGACTACTCGGACGAGGGGAAACTGATCGGTCACATCACCATCGGCGTCGAAATGCTGCAGGAGCGAATCTCCTCGCTGCCTGGTTTCCCGCTCGAGCTCGGCATGCTTTTGAAGCACATGCTCCTCTCGCATCACGGCCAGTACGAGTACGGCTCGCCAAAGCGTCCAAAGACCATGGAGGCGACCATCCTGAACTACCTGGACGACCTCGACTCGAAGATCAACGGCATAAGGACGCACATCAGGAAAGAGCCGGACAACCCCTCCCGCTGGACCTCCTACCATCGGCTCTACGACCGTTACTTCTTCAAGGAAAACTGCCTGCATGGTGAGGAACAGGAGTTGCAGTCCGAGGATTGCCCGGAACCTCCACCCGAGCTTCTGCCGGAACCCGGGGGACAGCCGGAGCCGGTGGCTGCGCGACAGGACCAGCCACGCGGCAGGGACGAAGCGCGTAAGTCGTTCTGCAACAGCCCTTTCTCCACCCTGAAAAACGACAATCTCGACCTTTTTTGAGTAGGGTCCGCCCTGGAAACAGATGGGAGTAAAATGCTATGTTGATTGAAACGATCGTGGTCGGCCCGCTCGGGGTGAACTGCTTCATTCTCTGTGACAAACAGAGCAACGAGGGGGTGGTGGTCGATCCGGGTGCTGATTGCGGCCTGATCATCGCCGCCATCGCGCGCTTTGGCATCAAGGTCAAGTACATCCTCAATACGCACGGTCATTTCGACCACGTGGGATGCAACAAGGCGCTCCAGGAGCATACGGCGGCCGAGTTGCTGATCCACGAAAAGGATCTCCTGCTCTTGTCCCATGCCTCCAGGAGCGGTCTTAAATACGGGATCAAGGTGGAGGATTCGCCGGCCCCTTCCGGTTACCTTACCGACGGGATGCGTCTGGACTTCGGCAGGCGCAGCATCGAGGTGCTGCATACCCCGGGCCACACGGAGGGAGGGTGCTCGCTGTTGCTTCGCAACGAGCAGCTGGTGATCACCGGTGACACCCTTTTCGCGGATTCGGTCGGGCGCACCGATCTGCCCGGCGGCAGCCATGAGGAACTGATTGCCTCCATCAAAACCAAACTCATGCCGCTTCCTGACGAGACAGTCGTCTGGCCGGGACACGGGCCCTCCACCACCATAGGCCGGGAAAGACGCTCGAACCCGTACATCAACGGCTAGGGGGAACTGATGCTAAGAGGAAAGGAGATCGTGCTCGGGGTCACCGGAGGGATCGCCGTTTACAAGGCGGTGGAACTGTTGCGCCTGCTCAGCAAGGCAGGCGCCCGGGTGCATGTCGTGATGACCCGCGCGGCGGCCGAGTTCGTAACGCCGCTCACATTCCAGACCCTTTCCGGGCAGCCTGTCCACCAGGAGCTCTTCAACCTGATTTCTGAACAGCAGATAGGGCACATCTCGCTTGCCGAACGGGCCGACCTGTTCATAGTGGCGCCCGCCACGGCCAATTTCGTCGGCAAGGTTGCCTGCGGCATCGCCGATGACCTTTTGACCACCACCCTCATGGCGACCAGGGCGCCTGTGCTGATCGCCCCGGCCATGAACGTGCACATGTACCAGAACCCGATCTACCGGGAGAACGAGGCGCGCCTGAAAAGCCACGGCTACCTGTTTGTCCCTCCGGCTACCGGCATGCTAGCCTGCGGCTATCAAGGAGAGGGGAAGCTGCCGGACCCGGAGGTGATCCTGGAGGAGGCGGTCTCGGCACTCACCCCGAAGCGGCTGGCGGGCGAGAGGATCCTGGTCACCGCCGGCCCCACCCGCGAGGAGATCGATCCGGTCCGCTACATCAGCAACCACTCCTCGGGGAAGATGGGGTACGCCATCGCCAGACAGGCCCGGCTACGCGGGGCCGAGGTGACCCTGGTGACGGGGCCTACGGCGATCGCTACTCCTTACGGCGTCACCGTCATCCGGGTGGAGAGTGCCGTGCAGATGAGAGACGCGGTGCTGGGGCGGCTGGCCGCAACCGATATCGTCGTCAAGGCGGCGGCCGTTGCCGATTACCGGCCGCGGTTGCGCTCGGAGATGAAGGTAAAGAAAACCGCCTCGCAGCTGGCGATTGAGCTGGAGAAGAACCCGGATATCCTCGCAGAGATCGGACAGCGAAAGCAAGGGCTCTTGCTGGTAGGATTTGCGGCGGAGACGGAGGACCTGCTGGCCAATGCCACCTCCAAGCTCACCGGCAAGAACCTCGACCTGATGGTCGCCAATGACGTCTCCCAGGAAGGGGCGGGGTTCAACGTCGACACCAATATCGTTAAGCTGCTTTTCCGGGACGGCCGGGTGGAGGAACTTCCCATCATGGGGAAAGAGGAGCTGGCACGGATTATCCTGGAACGGGTGGAGGTATTGCGCCGGGACGGGCGCGTCCAGCAGCACCCTGTCCCAGCCAAGGGGTGATCAGGCAGAAAGGATCTGCAGCAAAAGCTCAGGCTGGTAGATAGCCTCCTTCAGCTTCAACTTTAGCTCGTCAAGCTCGGCATAGGCCTGCGGCTTGCTGAGCTTGCCGCTTCGGTATAAAAGCCTCAGGTTCTTGCGGACCGCCTCGGCTGCGGCGAGCGCCTTCTCTCCGGTAGGGTCGGCCAGGTAGATACGTGACTGCTGGCCCTCTTTGAGAAAATCGAAGACTGCCTCCTGGGCGAGTTGCATGTACTCATCCCGGTCGCTCTCCTCAAGAGCGTAGCTGGAGGAGTCAGACAGCGTCTGCAGCAGGCTTTGCCATTTTTCCAGCCGGCTCACCAGCAGGATGGAGTTGAAGATCCGCTTGTTGGTGGCGAAGGAAAAGATGGTGTCCGAGACGACCTTGCGCAGCAACTGGTCGTTCTTTTCGAAGTGCTCCCGAGACACCTTCTTGCCGGTCTCCCAGATCTCCTTTTCCACGTAGTTCTCGAAACGCATCTCCCAGTAGGCGTGTTTCAGGGTGAGCGACGGGAAGCTCCTCATCACCTTGTAGGGGACGAAGTAATTGTGGGCTATGCAGTCCGCGGCCAGGTGGCTCAGGTAGCCGTAGGCGCAGGCCTTTTGGGAATCGTCGCAAGCCTTGTCGAGCACCTTCTGACCGATGCGCCAGCGGTGGCAGTGCTGCAGGTAGTGGGTGAATTTCTTGCCTATGGTGATGTCGGCCGCGATGGTACCGTAGAGGAAGTCGAAAGGGTGGTTGCCGATGATGGCGGCCACCGACGGTGCCAGGGCCTGCAGGTTCGAGAGGACGTTCATCCCGAGCTGCAGGTGGACCCCCGCGCCCCAGGCGAGTGCCTGCTGAGGCAGCGCTATCACGAGCAGCAGGGCTGCTGCAAAAAGTATGAACATGCCGAGAAGCATAGTGAATGAGCCTGGAAAAGTAAAGGGGTTTCGGATGGTTGAGTTGGAGGATGGTGAGCTGCTGCTTCGCTCGCTCAAGGGGTATCTTGAAGAGCTACGCGAAAGCGGTGTTGACGAGCTTAGCTTTGCGGCACTGCCCGCCTTGGAGCATGATTGCCAGGCCGCCGGCAATCCGCAGGCGCGCCTTTTGTTCGTGATGAGCGGTCCCGGGTTTACTGGTGCCGCCGGTGACCTGCTGGCGAAGATCATTCAGGCGATGGGGTTTGCCCCCTCGGAGGTGTGTCTGTTGAGCTTCGCCGCCTTGCCCGGCACGCCTGCCCCTATTCGCCAGACGCTTCTCGACCGGATCGCCGCAGTCGGCCCCGAGGTCGTCGTCACCCTTGGGGAGCAGGCGGCGCAGCTGCTGCTGCAAAGTAGCGAAGCTGTGGAGAAGCTGCGTGGATCCTTTCAAGATCTGGCCGGCGTTCCGTTGCTGCCTACGCTGCATCCGGACGCCATGTTGGAAAACCCGGCGCTGAAGCGGGAGGTCTGGAGCGATATGCAGCAGGTGATGCGCCGCCTGGCGCCGGCGCTCTAGTTGCTGACAGGGGTTCGGGTGGCTCCTAGCCGCCACTAACCGCCGCCACTGCTTCGCGCAACCCCGGCGAGCATGACGGCTCACGCTAAAACTTGGGAGTGCCGCAGGATTTGAGCTTGCCGTTCTCAAAGAGAGAAATCGGCTGCAACTCGTCGCAGGTTTTTCCCTCCAGCTGGGTCTGGCTCGCCAGGTTGCACGACTCCAGAAGTCCTGACTGATAGAAAGACACTCGGTCGTATATATTGCAGGTGATCCCCTCGTAGTTGAAAAAATCCGCCGATGTGCAACTTCTCAGCTCTCCCGTCTGGTAAAAAGCGACCTCTGCAAAATGGTTGCACTTCACCCCGCTGATCTCCAGGATGTCCTTCAGCGGACACGACTTCAACTGTCCGTTTGGAAAATAAGAAATCGTAGAGCCCGGGTTGCAGATCGACTGGTCCGCGCCCGTGCATATCCCGACATCCGTCACAAACAACAGCCCCAAAAGGATGCTGGCGATCTTCATGATAACCTCCTGTTGCTTCAGAAACAGTGTATAGCCTTGCTACTTCGCCTAAGTATAGCTGTTCACCCCCTGCTATTCAATTGCCGGTAGCTTGCCAGGAGCAGTCGCTTGACAGCCGGAGATGGTCGGATATTCTTAATGCGCGTCTGCAGGAAAATCCCATCATTAGCAAAGGAGATTAGTTATGGCAAGGTTACTGCGGTTGGTAAAAATTCTGATTTGCGCCGGGTTGCTGTCGGCATTTCTGGGGTGCTCAACCACCTCCAGCCAAAAAGGGGAGGCCGCTGGGCAGTACGTCGATGATTCCGTCATCACAGCCAAGGTGAAGACGGCAATAATCAACGAGATGGCCCTGAAAACCTTTCAGATCAACGTGGAGACCTATCAGGGGATTGTTCAGCTGAGCGGCTTTGTCGATACAGCGGAGAACGCAAAAAAGGCAGGCGATGTGGTTCGCAGGGTCCAGGGCGTGAAGGACGTCAGAAACGACCTGATCGTAAAATAGCTGTGTCCCCACGACTGGACAGGCGACCCGCTTCGGCGGGTTTTTTATTGCGGGCGGCGCCAAAGCGACCGAATCGGCTACTAAGCTGGCATGCAGGGGGACGTAAAGGGAGCGTGCCTAAGGCCGAAGCCTTTGCGCAGTCGAAGAGTCAGGCGAAAGCCGGCAATATCACCTTCACCTCGTGGGTGCCAGGGGTGGGCGAGTCCATACTGCGGGCGGCGGGCTTTGCACAAGGGGGGCAGGTGCCGGAATTAAGATAAAGATGCCCCCTCTCGGGAGGGGGCATGGTCAACAGTTCGGTCAACGTTGATGGGAAGATTTGCTGTGCGATTTGGCCGGCGTTTTGGATTGTGCTGACGGCTGTCCTTTCTGGCTTGAGCTTCTGCTTGCGCCTCCCTGCTGGGACTCTTTACCAAAGGACTTCGTCACGTCCGCCATGTTTGCGTACTCGCGATCTTCCATCATCTGGATTTCATCGATTACTACTTTCTCTGCTTTCAATTGTTGGGCATGCTTTACTAAATCCTGTTTCTGTGCAGGGAAATCAATACCCTTAAGATGTTTAGTTACGTTGGCCGGTGATTTACCGCCACCACGTCCGACTGTAGTTGCCATGACCTCCTCCTTCTATTGTGTCTGTTAACCAGCTACCATCACAATTATATGGTCTTGAATCAATTACATCAATAAAATTAAATGAAAGACATATATTTTTTATCACTACAATTGTTTCCTGCAGAACTACTCCAATGAAAACCCCTGACTCCGATTGTTCTACGGTGTGATGTCGTAAAACAGGGCATCTTTACTGTGGGAGCTATCATGAACGAAGATGGACGCTGCCTTGCTGAATACCGGTTTGAATGTTAAGGGTCGGGCCTAAGGTCACTCTTCCGTCTTCAGCCAACAGCGTAGCATCTCCGCAACACTCCAGGCCTGCGACACGCACCCCCTTGGCTTATACGGCTCCTCGGCGTCGTATATCTCGCTGATGGAGCCCACGCAATGCTCGTTTAACTGGCTTACCAGTCCTTCCAGGAATCCCCGCGCCGTTTTAACCTCCTGCGGGTACAGGCGCAGCCAGGCATCGATGAAGGGACCAATCAGCCACGGCCATACGGTTCCTTGGTGATAGGCTGCGTCCCGCGCTCTCAGGTCCCCGCTGTAGGTTGCCTTGTAATCGGGATGGCCGGGAGCCAGGGTTCGAAGCCCCATCGGTGTCAGCAGGCGCTGGCGCACCGTGTCGAGCACCTTCGGCCATTTTTCGGGATCCAGCACAGGGTGGGGGAGCGAGATGGCCAGGATCTGGTTTGGGCGGCAGGCGTCGTCGTCGCCCAGTTCTCCGTCAACTACGTCGTAGAGATAGCCCCCTTCGGCGTACCAGAAGCGCCGGTTAAAGGAGCGAAAGCTCTGGTCTGCGAAAACGCCCAGCTGCCGGGAGTAGCTTAGGTCGCCTTCCTCGGCGCTCCATTTTTGCAAGAGCCGCAGGGCGTTGTACCAAAGCGCGTTCAGTTCGACCGCCTTGCCGCGGCGGGGCGTGACAACCCAGTCGCCGACTTTCGCGTCCATCCAGGTGAGCTGGTAGCCGGGGGCGCCTTGCTTGAGCAGGCCGTCGCTCGGAGCGACCCCGATGCCAAAGCTCGTGCCGGCCAGGTGCCTGTCGACGATTTCCCTCATCTGCGGCAGGATCAGACGCAAGGTGGCGCGGTCGCCGGTCACCTCCAGGTAGCGGCCAAGGGCGTGGAAGAACCAGAGGCTCGCGTCCGCTGTATGGTACAGCCCCTCGCTTTTTCCCTCGGGAAAAAGGTTCGGTATCAGACCGTCTTTGACGTACTGCGCAAAGGTGCGCAGGATCCAGCCAGCCTCGGTATGGCGTCCGGTGGCAAGGGTCAGCCCTTCCAGCGAGATCATGGTGTCGCGACCCCAGTCGGTGAACCAGTGGTAGCCGGCAATTACCGTGCGTATCTCGTCGCCCATCGCGTGCGCACGCACGCTGTCCTCGTGCCTTCCGGCCGGCGTGATGATAAACTGGTCCGCCGCCAGCACCAGTTCGGCAGGGAGCCCTGTGGAGGCTTTTGGCTTGGCTGCCGCTATCAGGAGCCGGCGCCGCTCCATTTCCATCACCAGTGCCCTGGCGGGCGGCAGTGCCTGGATGGTCTCCCAGCTCTCCGTGGAAGCGGTGAGCGCCGCGTCCTGACCGATGACCAGATCGACCGCGAAATACCCCGGGCTCCAGAGACTCCCGAGCGAGTCGTAGCCGCGGGCATTTTCGACGGCGTAGAAGATGCCGGAGGTCTGCTTCTCCTCCAGGGTGAAGGTCCCCCTGCCTCCCTCGATCACCAGCCGGAGATGCGGCGCTTTGCTCCCGGAGGAGATCTGGTAGCGGTTTTGCACTGCGGAAAAAACATAAGGGTCATCCACCTGCAGGTCGACAGATGCGTCGTGGGGGCGGAAGTGGATGGCCGGCTGCAGCTTAAGCCGCACATTTGGTGCTCCGGAGATGAGCCGGTAGATGAGGTGCACCGTGTTTTGCTCGTGCACGAGGAAGAGTCTTTTCTCAATAACAGTTCCATTCATCTGGTAGCGCCAGACCGGCAGGCCGTTTTCCAGGCGAAAGCCCGTCATGTACTGCATCCCGTGAAACTCCAGCGCTCCCCCCTGTTTCTGATCACCGCCCAGCCGAATGCATCTGCCATCGGCAAATCGGATCACCTCGGTGAGTTTGTTCAATACCACCGTCCGCCCGAGGGGCGCCGGATAGGCGGCGATCAAAAGGCCGTGATAGCGTCTGGTGACGGCGCCGCACACGGTGCCGGAGGCATAGCCCCCGAGCCCATTGGTAAGGAGCCACTCCCGCTCCAATAGCTGTCTGGTCCTGGCATTTTCATCGTCTGCCGTAAAGGGGATTTCCCGGGTCATGGTGGTCATTAAGCGTCTCCATTGGGAGCCGGCACAAGCACGACGGCCGCGTGCCCCTGCAGGCGCCAGAAACTGGCGGTATCGAGTCGGGGAGTGCCCGAGCCGCCGAATTCGAGCTTCTCGCTCGTCCAGAGCAGCTCCCAGTGGCACCGCTCCGGCGGAGCCAGCATCGGTTCAGGTGCCGGAGTGAGGTGCAGCTCGCGTCCTAGATTGATCAAAAGTAGTCGCTGTTGATCCCCCAGAAAGTAGCGAAGTAAAAAACCGTTAGGGCCGAGTACCGCCCCCTCGATATGGCAGGAATAAGCGACGCTGAAGACCGGGTCCTCGTGGCGAAGCCTGATCAGGTCTCGGTAGAGCGCGTACGTCTTCGAGTGACGGTCACGTTCGGTCAGGTCGAGCTTTGACTGGAGGAAGGTTTCTAACTCATACGGCTTGTCGATGCTTTCGATCACCTCCGGCGAGTCGATGTTGGTGAACTGCTTTAGCAACTCTATGCGCCCGTCGTGCACCTGCCGGGAAATGTCCGCGCTGAGGTCGGCAAAGTAGAGAAACGGGGCGGAGGCGGAAAACTCCTGTCCTTGAAAGATCATCGGTGTCTGGGGCGATAGCAGCAGCAGTGCGGTCATCGCTCGAAGCGACGCGGGATTGGTTAACTGGTGCAACCGGGTACCCCAGGCCGAGTTGCCGACCTGGTCGTGGTTTTGGGTGAAGTTTACAAAGCAGCTCGGGCTGATCCCGATGGTCGGGGTGCCGCGGTTCTTGTTATGCCAGGCATAGCGCTGTCCCTGGTACAGGTAGCTCCATTTCGCGCTGGAAATTAGTTCCTGTGGGGAGCCGTAGTAAGCCGAGTAATAGGCGTCATGGTAGCCGGTAAGAGAGACGTGGACACTGTGGTGGAAGTCGTCGTTCCACACGGCATCCATCCCGTAGCCTCCTTGCTCTTTGGGACGCAGGCAGCGGATCTCCTGACTTTCGTTCTCGGCGATCATCAGGACCTGGCGCCCACCTGCCGCCTGGCGGGCCCGCTCGGTAACTTGGCCAAGTATGTTTATGGGAGACTGGTCGAATATGGCATGGGTGGCATCAAAGCGCAGGCCGTCCAGATGGAACTCATCGATCCAGTACTCCCCGTTGCTGATGAAAAAGTCGCGGACCGGCCCGCTGTGCTTGCCGTCAAAATTGATCCCCTTGCCCCATTCGCCTTCAGAGGCGTAGTAGTCGCTGGAGTAGCGCTCCAGATAGTTCCCCTCTGGTCCGAAGTGGTTGTAGACCACGTCGAGAATCACCCCAAGACCCAGTGCATGGGCACGATCCACGAAGCGGCGCATGTCGTCGGGCTGGCCGTAAAGCCTGGTCGGCGCGAAGTGGTTGACGCCGTCGTACCCCCAGCCGAACCTGCCGGGAAAATCGGCCACCGGCATCACCTCCACCAGGGTGATCCCCAGATCCACCAGGGCGGGGAGCTGCTGCTCTGCACTTTTCCAGGTACCGCTCCTCGTGTAGGTGCCGATGTGCATCTCGTAGATCACATGCCCCTCTCGGCCGATGCCGCTCCAGTCCTGGTCGCTCCAGTCAAAGGCGGCGGTCATCACGCAGGACGGGCCGTGTGGACCCTCCGGCTGGAAGCGGGAAGCGGGATCGGCAAAACTGTCGCCGCCGTCCAATCTGTAGCGGTAAAGCGTCCCCGGCCCCGCCTCCTTACATGTGCCGGAAAAATAGCCCTCTTCTTCAGGAGTCAATTGGACAGCAGCGATGATCTTGGCGCCGGTTCCGTCGTCCATGATGACAGCCTCCACCTTTTTATGGTCGGGCGCCCATACGCGGAAGTTGACGCCACCCTGGACCAGCTCGGCTCCTATCGGAAGCTTTCTTTGCGTAGTCATTTCTTCCCCCTTGATCTCTCCAGGCTAACCGTTAATGCTCAGTGGAACGACCTTTCAATTTTCACTCTCACGGAAGGCCAATAGGAGCAGGCAAGAGTGGAGGATGTCATGACCTGGATCAGCGAATATGTGCGAAAATATATATGTTTAAGATAGCATGCTCTGCTGGATTTAAAACCCTTGGCGGCTCGTTCGCACTTTCCCTGATAACCCTTCCTCCGGCGACGTCAACCGTCTTTTCTCGTAAAGACGGGATGGCGGGCATCTAAGCGGACAGAGACGCTTTTTCCCCAGTAAAAGATTTGACAGCCTCTGGTGCACTGCTAATATTGATCTTTATTAATTTGAATAATTCAATCTAATGTTCATTAGAAAAAGCCTGAAAATCTTTAGTAGACGAGGGGGATTTTATGGCAGGCTGCGTTCTCATAACCGGGGGTGCCGGGTTCATCGGTTCCCACCTTGCGGACGAGCTTTTGCGTCAAGGCTACCGGGTGCGGGTGCTGGACAGCCTGATCCCACAGGTGCACGGATCGGGAGGGGGCAGGCCACGCTATCTGGACCCCGAGGTGGAGCTGATAAAGGGGGACGTGCGAGACGCGGATCTGGTGAAGAAACCCATTCAATACGTCGAAGAGCCCGCTCGGTGAGCCTGCTGGAACTTCTGGATCTGTTGCGCACTCTGCACGGCGTGCTGCCGCAGGTCACTCGTGATGCATGGAGAACTGGGGACCAGAAGTACTACGTTTCCGATACCAGAAAGTTTTTCCACGCGACCGGCTGGCTGCCGCAGCATTCGGTCGAGGACGGGGTGCGAAAGCTTTACCAGTGGCTTAGCGAATCGATGAAGCTCCGCGCGTACCCGGTGACGGGCTTCGACCGGGAAATATATACAGCTGCGGGTCTGGAGGCAAGATGAGTGATGTGATGCAGGCGGCGGTTATTCTGGGCCCGGGGCAGGCGGGGCTCATCGAGGTTCCGCTGCCGAGGCCGGAAAATGGCGAGGTGGTGGTACGGGTCGAGGGGTGCGGTGTCTGCGCCTCCAATCTGCCGCTTTGGCAGGGGAGGCCCTGGTTCAGCTATCCCGCTCTGCCCGGGGCTCCAGGGCACGAGGGGTGGGGTCGTGTGCAGCAGGTCGGCGCGGGGGTAACCGGACTACGCGTGGGGGACAGGGTCACCTTTCTTTCCAACAACGCCTACGCCGAGTATGACAAGGTTTCGGTGGAGGCGCTGGTGAAGCTTCCGGCCTCGCTTGATGCGGTCCCCTTCCCGGGCGAGCCGGTAGGCTGCGCGCTCAATGTGTTCAGGCGCAGCGACATCCATGCGGGCCAGACGGTCGCCGTTATTGGCACCGGTTTTCTGGGGACGATCGTCACGGCACTCGCCTCCGCCCGGGGCGCCCGGGTTATCGCCGTCTCCAGGCGGAACTCTTCGCTTGAGCTCGCCAGCAAATACGGCGCCTTCGAGACCGTCCTTTTGGATGATCACCAGCGTGTTATGGACCGGGTCAGGGAGCTGGCAGGTCCTAAGGGGTGCGACCGGGTGGTGGAGGCAACCGGTTACCAGTGGCCGCTCGATCTGGCGGGGGAACTGGTCCGCGAGCGGGGAAAAATCGTCATAGCCGGTTTTCATCAGGATGGTGCGCGCCAGGTGAACATCCAGCTTTGGAACTGGAAAGGGATCGACGTGATAAACGCCCATGAGCGCGAGGCGAAGGTATACCTGGAAGGGATAAGGGCCGGGATCGCGGCGGTGGAATCCGGCATCTTCGCCGTCACCGATCTGGTGACGCATGTCTTCCGACTTCAGGAACTGGCGCATGCCTACCAGGCGCTCGATCAGCGTCCGGAAGGGTTCATCAAGGCGGTGATCCGCATACAGCATTAGAAGAGGGGAAGGGATGATAAAGAAAAATTCACCTCCTAGGATCGAGTTTATTGGCACCGGCTGGATCGGCAGGCACAGAATGCAGGCGATACAGCTAAGCAAAGAGGCGCAGATAGCCGCGATTGCTGACGTATCGGGCGAAAACGCGCAACAGGCCCCCTTTGGTTCTTCGACTATCCCACGGTGAAGAGCGTCTCCAGTTCGATCTATTCGGCAGGCGAGAGGCTAAAGGCCTGCTCCGGAAAGGTGGAGGATTATGCGGTGGTCTCCATGGTGCTGGAGAACGGCAACGTGATCAGGCTTGCCTGCTCGTGGAAAATATCGGCCGGCAGGGACGCAGTAATCGAGTCGAGCTTCTATGGGACCAAGGGTGGCGTCTGTTTCAGAAACGTGGACGGCTCCTTTTATGACTTTGTGGCGGAGCGCTTCCGTGGAACGGCGCGCGAGACCATTGCCACCCCGCCCGACGACTGGGGAGGCAGGGCCGCCGTTGCCTGGGCCCGAAAGCTGAGGCTGGAGGAGCGCGGGTTCGACGCGGCGGCGGACAAGCTGGTACATGTGGCGGCGGTTCTGGACGCGGCCTACGGTCGGTAATTGCTGGACTGGGGAAGGTAGCTTATTCGCTGATTTTTAGGCGCTTGGGGATTACCATGATTGCTTCGGCTCTTACACAGGTTAATGGACAGACAAATGCCGAGTCACTACCGCGGCGTATTCTGATGACCGCCGATCCGATCGGCGGAGTCTGGAGCTATGTGCTGGAACTGGCGCGCAGTCTTTCTGTGCACGGGGTCGAAATCGCGCTGGCGACCATGGGGCAGGCTCTGTCGGCGGATCAGCGGCGCGAGGTGGTTGACGAGAAGAATGTGACTCTTTATGAGAGTGTCTTTCGCCTGGAATGGATGGATGACCCCTGGAGTGACATCGAGCGAAGCGGTGACTGGCTGCTCTCTCTTGAGGCGGATTTCCGCCCGGATCTCGTGCATCTGAACGGATACGTGCATGCGTCCCTTCCCTGGCAAAGCCCCTGCCTTGTGGTCGCCCATTCCTGCCTGCTCTGCTGGTGGCAGGCGGTACGCCATAAGGTGCTGCCGGCGGCTTTCGAGCAGTACCGCAGGGAGGTGGCGAAGGGGCTGGCCGCAGCCGATATGGTGGCCGCACCGACGGCGGCTATGCTGGCGGGTGTGGAAAAAATGTATTTCCCGCTGCCAAACACGCGGGTGATCCACAACGCACGCAGTCGCACGAAGTTCCGGCCCGGGAGAAAGGAGGATTTCATCCTTTCAGTCGGGCGGGTCTGGGACGATGCGAAAAACATCGTTACTTTGGCAAATACCGCCTATCAACTCCCCTGGCCGGTGTACGTGGCCGGTGAGCATAGGCATCCGGCTGGAGGAGCGGTCTCTTTCGAAGGGGTGAACCGTCTGGGTTTTCTGGCACCGGAAACTCTGGCGCCCTGGTATGCGGCCGCCTCGGTCTATGCACTGCCGGCCCGTTACGAGCCCTTCGGCCTTACCGTGCTGGAGGCAGCGCTCTCCGGCTGTGCCCTTGTTCTGGGTGACATACCGAGTCTGCGCGAGCTTTGGGACGGCGCCGCGGTTTTCATAGACCCGGACGAGGGCGAGGCGCTGCAGGCTGAGCTGCGCGTCCTTTGCGCGGACCGTGCACGTCTGGCGAGCCTGGGGAATCTGGCGCTTGCGCGTAGCCGCAGCTTTTCGTCTGTCAGGATGACCGCCGGATACCTCGCCGTCTATCGCGAACTTATGTCCGTCTACCGCTACCGGCCGTGCTGGTCTACGGAAGGGTCAAATAAGGCAGGCCAGGAGGCGCCGGCTTCTGCCGGCTCAGCTCCTGTTGCCGGCCCGCCGGTCCGGTAATACTAACCGATCCGCTTTGACTACTGCTGCGGGTCCTGCCCTGGTATCTCCCGCGAAGGAATAACCAGAATGCGCATCGTCATGTTTTACCACTCGATTGTCTCGGATTGGAACCACGGCAATGCACATTTTCTGCGCGGCATAGTGACGGAGCTGCTGGAACGAGGGCACCAGGTCACCGTGTACGAGCCGAAAGACGGCTGGAGTTTCCGCAATCTCATGCGCGAAAAGGGGGCGAGTGCGCTCAGCGGTTTCAAGAAGGTATATCCGCAGCTGCAGGGTGTCCCTTACCAGTTGGAGCGGTTAAACCTCGACGAGACGCTAAAGGGCGCAGATCTCGTCATTGTCCACGAATGGAACGAGCACGAACTGGTAAGGTGCATCGGCGCGCATCGGAAGCAACGCGGCAACTACCGCCTGTTGTTTCACGATACCCATCACCGCTCCGTAACCGATGCCGCCGCCATGCGTGTCTACGACCTCTCCGGCTTTGACGGGGTACTGGCCTATGGCAGAAAGATTCGCGACATCTATCTTGCCAAGGGTTGGGCGGAGCGTGCCTGGCTCTGGCATGAGGCTGCCGATACCCGCGTCTTGCAGCCTCTACGCGGGGGTCGAAGCGCTGCTCCGTTCTGCCGGCCTGCGGATCACAGGCTATCCGGGCGATGAGATCTATCGCTGCGAACCCGATCCCGAGGCGCCTTCCTGCATGACGACCTGGAACCGGGCCGAATATCTGTCGGCAATAAATGCGGCCAAAGACGCTGACGAGCCTCTGCGCTCGTGATAATTCTTCCGAATCAATCCCCCCTGGCGCCGAACTGGTGCTGCGCCAATGCATAAGGCTGCCGCTGTAACCTGCACAGGTGCCCCCTCAGTATAAACATGATTCCCCTCAGTTATTAGCAAGGCAGAAGGTGGCTACTACAGGAGGAACTGCGAAAATGTATACGCAAATGACGGCACTTTTCTTTTGCCAGGCGTGATGTATTTTGTGCTATAACGATCTTATCGCGGGAACAGCTGCGGCACAAAGAGGTGCGGAATTGAGTCAGGTTGCCAAGGGCGGAATGGAGCTGGATGGGGCTCTCTGGTTTCACAAGGCAGAACAGAAATTTTTGGGCGCCGACAGGATAGCCCTTTTGGAAAAGATCGACCAACTCGGCTCCATAACCCGGGCTGCGAAGGCGATCGGTATCAGCTACAAGAATGCCTGGGATCTGGTCAATATGATCAACAACCTGGCCGATGAACCGCTCGTCGAGCGGCTGACCGGTGGCAGGGGGGGGGGCGGTACCACCCTTACCAGGTACGGAAAACAGGTGATTCGGCAGTTCGGCGTACTCCAGGAAGAACATCGAAATTTCCTGGAGAATCTGGAGGAGAGGCTGGGTGACACCGCCGGCCTCTACCAACTCATCAGGAGGATATCCATGAAAGTGAGCGCGCGCAACGTAATGGCTGGAACCATCACGAAGATTACCAGTGGTGCGGTTAACTCCGAGGTCGCCCTGTCCCTTACCGGGGGGGCTCCCTTGATCGCCGTGGTCACCAACGGAGCTGTTGACAATCTGGCCCTGAAGGAAGGCGCATCAGCCTACGCCATCATCAAGGCGAGCTCGGTCATGGTCGGGAGCGATCTGCATAACGCCAGGATTAGCGCCCGCAACGTCATGTGCGGTACCATCGCGAAGATTGTTGAAGGGCCGGTCTCGACCGAAGTGGATGTCGAGGTGGGGGGCGGCAACACTATCAGCGCGGTCATCACACACGAGAGTGCGAGCAGTCTGGGACTCGCCGTAGGCGGACACGCCTGCACCTTATTCAAGGCTTCCAGCGTCATTCTCGGGGTAGACTAGAGAAGTGGGCGGCTAGCGCTGCCAGTTTTCCTTTGACAGCGCTAGCCATGCAGGAACCACAACTGGATTGCGGGTGAGGGGTGAGTACTGCTTTTGTCTTTTCAGGGAGCGTCGTGGAATTTAGCATAAACTGGCCGTTTGCAATGAAAACGCCTCCGGGGCTGATGCTATGGTAGCCAGAGAGCTGAAGCTGCTGCCTAGCCACCACGAATTGCCGGAGGCTCTGCAATGGACCTGATACTCGAAGGAGTTCTGAAGGCGTTCCGGCTCCTCGTCTCGCTCGACCCCGAGGTGCTGGGGATCGCCCTCCTCTCGTTAAAGGTGTCCGGGCTCGCCACCCTTTTGAGCCTGGTGGTCGGCATCTCGGTCGGAACTCTGATCGCACTGAACAACTTTCCAGGCAAGAAGCTCCTGGTGAGCCTCGTGAATACCGGCATGGGACTTCCACCGGTCGTGGTCGGGCTCTTCGTTTCCATCTTTCTCTGGCGAAACGGCCCGCTCGGGTTCATGGAGCTGCTCTATACACCGACCGCCATAGTGATCGCACAGTCGGTGATCGCCACGCCGATCGTCATGGGAATCACCATCGGCGCCATGCAGAGCCTCCCTGCCAACTTGAGGCTGCAGATCCTGGCCTTGGGCGCCACCCGCACGCAGCTTGTCTGGATGCTGGTCAAGGAGGCGAGACTGCCGCTCATGGCAGGAGTGATGGCGGGTTTCGGAGGGGTGATCTCGGAGGTCGGCGCCTCGATCATGGTGGGCGGCAACGTGAGAGGGTACACGCGGGTGCTGACCACTGCCACAGTGATGGAAACCGGGCGAGGCAATTTCGACATAGCCATTGCCCTCTCTCTGATCCTTTTGTTATTCTGCTTCGTGATCAACTATTTTCTGACCTACATACAGCAGCGTGAAAGGCCAAGATGACAAAGGCACAAAGCGTGCTCGACCTGAAAGATCTGAGGGTGGATCGAGGTGGCGTGCAGATACTCGACATACCCTCTTTCTCCTTGCAGGAAAACGAGTTCGTCTCCCTGATCGGCCCGAACGGAGCCGGGAAGTCCACCCTGCTGCTGGCCATCATGGGGCTCATCAGGCAGAAAAGCGGCTCCCTTTTGTACCGGGGTGGCGAGATCGACTCAGACGCCTCCAGGCTCGAGCTGCGCCGCAGGATCGCCATGGTGCTGCAGGAGCCGCTGCTTTTCGACAGCACCGTCTACGACAACGTGGCGAGCGGACTGAAGATCAGGGGGGTGGGGCGCTCTGAGATACGCAGCCGGGTGATGACCTACCTGGAGCGCTTCAACCTCGTCGAGATGGCCGGCCGCTCGGCCCGCAAGCTTTCCGGCGGAGAGGCGAGACGGGTCAGCCTCGCGCGCGCCTTTGCGGTGGAACCGGAGATGATCTTCTTCGACGAGCCGTTCGCCAACCTCGATCCGCCGACCAGGCAGTCGCTGACCGACGACATGGACAGGATCATCAGGGAGACCGGGATTGCGGCCGTACTTGTCACCCACGACCAGTCCGAGGCGCTCAGGATGTCGAACCGGATCGTCGTCATGAACAGCGGGTCCATCGTGCAGCTCGGCACCCCTGCGGCGGTAATGAACAGGCCGGTGAACGAGTTCGTGGCCAACTTCGTCGGCATGGAGACCATTCTGGAGGGGGTGGTGCTCAGCAATCGCGACCAGCAGATGGCGGTCATGGTGGCGGGTAACGAGATAGATACGGTCGGCGGCGAGCTGCCTGGCGCCGAGGTCTACTGCTGCATCCGACCGGAAAATGTCACAGTCGGCGTAAGCCAACCGGCCGAGAAGACCAGCGCGAGGAACGTCTTTGCGGCCCGGATAATCGAGGTCGCCTCGATGGGCCCCTTTCTCAGGCTGCGGCTCGAATGCGGTTTTACCCTCACCTCCTACGTGACGCGCGAGTCGTTTGCGACCCTGGAATTGGCCGAGGGGAAAGAGGTCTACGCATCCTTCAAGGCGACTTCTGTGCATCTGATCCGCAGAAGGGGGGGCAGATGAAACGATTCCGGCGGGCCAAGATAATCTAGCCAAGCGGCAGTTCGATGGTGAACCGCGTCCCTTCTCCCGGTGCGCTTTCCACCCTGATCCTGCCGCGATGCTCCTCGATTATCCGCTGGGTGATGGAGAGTCCCAGGCCGGTCCCCGCCCCTTTGCGGGTGAAAAACGGCTCGAAGATCAAGGGGAGATCGTCAGCGGCGATGCCGGAGCCGTCGTCGCCGATGCTCAGCACGGCGCACCCGCCCTCGACCTTGGTGGCAATGCTGATGCGGCCGCCCCCCGGCAGCGCCTCCTGGGCGTTTCTGATGATGTTCAGCACCGCCTGCTTGATCTTTTCGGGGTCGAGCGGGAAGGGGGGGACCGTCCCCTCCTCCATGGCCAGTTGCACCTTTTGCCGCTCGCAGGGGCGGCGCATCAGGAGCACCGTGTCGCAGACCACCCGGTTCAGGTCACATTCCCTGAATTCTGCCCGCACCGGCGAGGAATAGTTCAAAAGGGCGCTGATCAGCCGCTCCACCCGTTCGATTTCGGCAAGCGCCTTCTTGATCATATCCTGGTCGTCGGAGCCGGTGGCCGCCTGGTCGTGCAGATCGTCCAGCAAGAGGGAGATGCCGGTCAGAGGGTTTCTCACCTCGTGGGCGATGCCGGCCGACAGTTTGCCAAGCGAAGCCAGCCGATCAAGCCGCATCATCTCCTCGCGCAGCTTCTCCTTCTCCGTTTCGTTTCGAAGCGTTATGGTCAGTCCCTTCTCGGCTCCCTCGCCGATCGGAAAAATCCCCACGTCGAAGTGCGCCAGGCCTTTGCCACGGTCCAGTCTGAAGGGCTCGCGGCCGTAGCCCGCCTGCCTGGCAAAAACCAGCGCGATGCGGTCGCTCAAATTCCCCCATCCCTTGAAGACCTCGCTGTAATGCATCTCCTGCTGTACATCTCTGCCGAGGAACAGCCGCCCGGTGCCGTTAATGGAGGTCATCTCCCCCTCTGGAGAGAAGGTGACGATGGCGCTGGAGATACTTTCCAGCACGCTCGTCTTGAAGTTCCGCTCGTCCAGAATCTCCAGCCGCGACTGGCGCAGCTCGGCGAGGGTGGAGAGTATGCTCTGTTCGCGCAGATCCAGTTCGTCCGCCATGTAGTTGAAGGTGCGGGCCAGGACGCCGATCTCATCAGCCGAGCTTACCTTGACCCTCACGTGGCTGTCGCCTGCGGCCAGTTTGCCTGCGCCCTCAGTCAGCTGCCGCAGGGGGACGCTGATCCCGCGCGAGAGCATCCAGGCGGAAAAAGCAGAGAGCAGTGCGGTCGCCAGGATGATAAGAGCGCTGGTCTGGCGGTGTTCGCCCAACTGGCGGTTGATCAGGCGGCTTCCCTTGCGGGCCGCATGATAAAAGCTGTCCACCTGGAAGCCGATAGTGACGGCCCCGAAGATGCCGAACTTCTGATAGTCGCCGGTGCCGTACAGAATCGGTGCATAGGCCATGATCTTTTTGGCGCCGCCAACGTTGGTGATATCAACAAAACCTGCGCGCTGCCTGCGCACCTCGGCCGCCACCTTAGGATAACTTTCATGGATGAAACCGGCCTGGTCTAGGTTGTAGGGGATACGTCCGAGGTCGATGTCGGTCTGGCTGGACCCTTTGCTGTAAGGGGGCACCAGCTTGCCGTTTTGGTCCAGCCCGCGGATGTCCCAGTACTTCGGATGCGTGATGATCCACCCCTCGTCGTCGAAGAGAAAGGCGTAATTGCCGCTCCTGTAGGATGGGAAAACCGTGGAAAAGTTCTTGCCGGGATCCACGTGCTGGGTGAACTCCATCAGATGCCGGTGGTCTAGCGAGAGCACCACCATCCCGGCGAAGCTCCCCTTTTTGTCGAAAAGCGGCGATCCGAAACGGATCACTCCCTGATACATCTTCCCGTTCAGGGCGCTTTCCGGGTCGTGCGCCCCTGCCAGTTGCTCGTCTTTAAGGACGTGATACCCGGTAAGGTGGGAGACGTAGATCTCGCCCTGCTTCAGAGCGCGCGTTTTCTTGAAATAGTCTTCGCTCTTGAATTCCGTCTGGGCTGGGTCTGCCACGTTGCGAAGCGACGTTTTGGGCAGGAACCTGCCGTCCCGGATGACGACCCGTTCCTGTCCGGAGCTGTCCACAAGCGCGATTGATCGGTAGATTGGCAGCAATGCGCGAGTCTCCAGCGGCGCGGAGACACTGCCGCTACGCTGCCAGACCTCGCTGCGGCGGGTCTGATAAAAATCGAGCAGGGTCGGCGGCTCAAGGCTCGAGCGGGAGAGAAACATCAGATCACTTTCGCACTGATGCAGGAAATCAGAGATGGTTTCGGCGAGGTTGCGCGCCCTCATCTGGAGCGATTCGGACGCTTGACTGTCATCGGATTCGGTAATGTCGGCAGAGAGCCGTGCACCTATCGATTGCAGATTGATCAGCAGTATGGCGGACGACAGGAGAAGTGGCAGCAGTGAAAGCAGCAGCGTGATGACCAGCATCTTTTTGAATATCGTGTGTCGGGGCAAGGAAACTCCGTAGACCGCTTGAAACGCTGGTCCTGCTGCGACCGGATCAGACATTAGCACAAAAGAGCAGGCAGAAACAGATTTCTGTTTGGTGGCAAACGGTTTCCCGGATAAGCGGAAAGTGCCGAACCGCAGGCGGAAGTGCTCCCGGAAGCCGCTTTCGCTTCGGCCGTTTTGTGTTGACTTGGGTGCGGGGGTGCTTTAAAAATGAACCGTTGATCAGGCATCATATCAGGCGGAGGACGTGGTTGGGATATAGAAATCTTGCATCTTGTGTGGCCGATCTGGAGCGCTCCGGCGCTCTGATACGAATTGACGAAGAGCTCTCCCCGGAGCTGGAGATCGGCTCCATACAGCGGCGGGTATATCAGGCGGGAGGGCCGGCACTGCTCTTCACCAGGGTGAAGGGGTGCTCCTTTCCGATGCTTGGCAACCTGTTCGGCACCCTGGAGAGGACCAGGTACATCTTCAGGGACACCCTGAAACAAGTGGAGCGGCTGGTGCAGCTGAAGGTCGACCCGCGCTCTTTTCTGAAAGAGCCCGCCTCGCTTTTGTCCACCATTCCTGCCGCCTGGCATCTGTTGCCAAAGCGGGTAAGCGACGGCCCGATCATGGGGCACCGGGCCACCCTGAGAGAGCTGCCTCAGCTCAAGTCCTGGCCGGACGACGGGGGCGCCTTCATCACGCTCCCTCAGGTCTACTCGGAGAGCGTGGGGCTGCCGGGACTTCGCCACGCGAACCTCGGCATGTACCGGGTGCAGATCTCGGGTGGACAGTACCTGCCGGATGCCGAGGTAGGGATCCACTACCAGATCCACCGCGGCATCGGCTTTCATCACGCGGAGGCTCTCCAGAAAGGCGCGCCCTTCCGTGTTAACATTTTCGTCGGCGGGGCTCCCGCGCTTACCGTGGCCGCCGTCATGCCGCTTCCCGAGGGGATGCCGGAGCTCTCCTTCGCGGGGCTGCTCGCCGGGCACCGGATCGAGATGGTGACCCGCCCGGGATCTCTGCCGATGCCGGCCGAAGCTGATTTCTGCATCACCGGCACCATCGACCCGCATAGGACCATGCCGGAAGGGCCCTTCGGCGACCATTTCGGCTACTACAGCCTGGCCCACGACTTCCCGGTGCTGAAGGTCGACGCGGTGTTTCATCGCGACGGCGCCATCTGGCCCTTCACCACGGTCGGGCGTCCCCCCCAGGAGGATACCTCCTTTGGCGCCTTTATTCACGAGCTGACCGGTCCGCTTATCCCGACGGTCATCCCCGGGGTGCGGGCCGTTCACGCGGTCGACGCGGCCGGCGTGCATCCGCTGCTGCTCGCGGTCGGCTGCGAGCGCTACGTCCCCTACCGGGAGCGGAGCACACCCCAGGAACTTCTCACCATCGCCAACGCCATACTCGGCCAGGGGCAGCTTTCCCTGGCGAAGTACCTGATGATCGCCTCGCACGAGGATGCGCCGCAGCTTGACATCCACGATATCGCAGCCTTTTTTGGCCATATGCTGGAGCGGATCGATCTCCGCCGCGACCTGCATTTCCAGACTGCCACCACCATGGATACACTGGACTATTCGGGAGGCGGCTTGAACAGCGGCTCCAAGGTCGTTTTCGCCGCGGTAGGGGAAAAACGTCGCACTTTGGGGGTGGAGATCCCGGCTCAGTTGAGGCTTCCCGTCGGTTTCAGTGCCCCGGCGCTTTGCCTGCCCGGTGTTATCGCCGTGCAAGGGCCGGCCTGCTGGGTCGGAAAGGGAGAGCCGGACCCGCAGATGGAGAGCCTCTGCGATTGCCTGAAAGGGGTGGATGGACTCGACCGGTTCCCGCTCATCGTGGTCTCGGACGACAGCCGCTTTACAGCCGCCACGCTGAACAACTTCCTGTGGGTGACCTTCACCCGTTCAGATCCCGCGGCCGACATCTACGGCGCAGGCGCCTCCACCTCCTGCAAGCAGTGGGGCTGCAGCGGACCCCTGATCATAGACGCACGAGTCAAGCCTCATCATGCGCCGCCGCTAATTGAGGATCCGGAGGTGGAGCGCCGGGTCGATCAACTGGCCGCACCGGGCGGGCCGCTGCACGGCGTTTACTAGGGCTCGACTCACGGCAACATCTAAAAAGAGGTGATATTGGCAAAGGAAAGGCTCGACAAACTTGTAATGGAACGAGGACTTGCTCCTTCCAGAGAGAGGGCGAAGGCGCTCATCATGGCGGGGCAGGTGGTGGTGGACGATCACCTGGCGGACAAGGCGGGGCTGATGGTGGCCGACACGGCAGAGATCCGTCTGAAAGGCGAGCCGCTCCCCTATGTGAGCCGCGGCGGACTAAAGCTCGCCCAGGGGCTGGACCTGTTTGCCATCGACGTGGTAGGACTTCTGGCCATCGACGTCGGCGCCTCCACCGGCGGGTTTACCGACTGCCTGCTGCAAAGGGGGGCCAGGGGGGTCATTGCCGTCGACGTGGGGTATGGACAGCTTGCCTGGAAGCTGCGCGAGGATCCGAGGGTAGTCAGCCTTGAGAAGACCAACATACGTCACCTGGAACCTGAGACCCTTCCGGAGATTGCCGACCTGGCGGTAATAGATGCCTCCTTCATCTCCCTGGACAAGGTGCTCCCGCCGACCCTCAGGCTCATCAAGGAGGACGCCGCCATCGTCGCCTTGATAAAGCCGCAGTTTGAAGTCGGGCGCGGACAGGTAGGGAAGGGCGGGGTGGTGCGGGACGAAAAAAAGCATCTGGAAGTGGTGGCAGCGATCAAAGTGCTGGCGGAGAGCCTTGGCCTGCTCGTTCTCGGTGTCTGCGATTCCCCGATTCTGGGGCCGAAAGGGAACAAGGAATTCCTTATCCATCTGAAAAAACGTGGTAGCCTGGGCACTTGAAGATTAGAACGAAATTGTGTCGTTACAGCGGGCCGGAAAAGGCGAGGTCAGACCGACGAGGAGAAGAGGACGGTCGGGAGATATCTGCACAAGCTTTCCGCCAGGAGGCAAATCCCCTTTGTTAAAGGGGCGGGATTTGGCCGGGGCCGGGCGGTCGGGCAGATGTTCCTGAATACTTGCCTGCCTTCAAAATATTCTGCCATTCCAAAAGTAAAAGGGGGTTTTTATGGACGACTGTCTGTTCTGCAAGATGGCAAGCGGCGCGATACCTGTCAAGAAGGTATATGAGGACCATGCCCTTTTCGCCATAGAGGACATTTCTCCCGTTGCACCGGTGCATATCCTGATTATTCCCAAGCGGCATCTGGTCAACTCACTCGATCTTTCAGCAGAGAACGACCAGCTTATCGGTTCGGTCCATCGGGTAGCGGCAGCGCTTGCGCGCGAACGCGGAGTCGCCGAGGATGGATTCCGACTGGTCAACAACAACAACGCGGGTGCCGGTCAGTCAGTTTTCCACATCCACTTTCACCTGCTGGCCGGCCGTAAATTCGCCTGGCCTCCGGGTTGATGGCGCTTTTGTTGCCGGCTTTTTTAAGGAGGAAGAAATGAAGAAAACACTGGTAATGATGCTCCTGCTCTATCCGTTGTCGGCGTCGGCCTTCACCTACCAATGGACGGACGACCGGGGAACGGTGAATTTTACCGAAGATCTCGGGAAGGTGCCAAAAAAGTACCGCAAAAAGGTGAAGGTGTCCGGTGGTGAAGACGGCGCCCCGCAGACAACGGTAATCACCGAGCCGGAGAGTGGAAAAGCAAAGGGCGCAGTTCCCCTGCAGGGGAAAAAGCTCTACGGTGGCAAGGACGAGAGCAGTTGGCGCAATGACTTTCTATCGGCCAGGGGCAACCTGCAACAGGCCGAGTCGGATCTGGCGGAGTTGCGGGGACGGCTGGGTGATACCTCGAAAATGTCGCGCTCCGAGTACCTCTCCATCCAAAACAGCATAAAGCACGGTGAGAGCCGCCAGCAGCAGCTGAAGAAAAAGCTGGATCTGCTGCAGGAAAGTGCCGACCGGATCGGAGTGCCTGGCGAATTCAGGCGGTAGAAACCCCGGACACTGTTGCTCTCCAGAGGGACAGTGTCCCTTTGGAATCTCTGGCAGACTCGATTCCACCTGAGCCACGCTCCGGTGCCAGCTTCCCCTGTCCAGCTCAGGACCCCGGCTCTCCTTGAGGCCATTTATGGTGCCTATCACCCCGGCTAGAGCTGCGACCTTTTTTGCCGCAGTACGAGCCGGATCAGCAGTTCCAGTAGTCAACCCCGCCAAGCCCCCCGGGGGGGAGGCAATTGACACCCCGCCCTTTTGCTGCTAGGTTAGCGCAAAATTTACTTCCCGGAGAGCCTTAATGATCTTCCCAAACATCGACCCGGTCTTTCTTCGGCTGGGCCCGCTCGAATTTCGCTGGTATGGCCTCATGTACATCTGCGGATTCGTCGCTGCGTATTTCATCATTCTGGCAGGAGTCAAAAGGAAAGGGCTTCCGCTTGTCAAGGATCAGGTGGCCGACCTGATCTTTACCGTGGCAGTCGGCGTGATACTCGGCGGGCGGCTGGGCTACATCCTGTTTTACAATCTCTCCTACTATCTCTCGCATCCGATGAAGCTGCTAGCTGTCTGGGAAGGCGGCATGTCCTTTCATGGCGGGCTGGCCGGGGCCATCCTCGCCGCCCTGTACTTCATCAGAAAGCACAAGCTGCGTTTCTATCCGCTGGCCGACATCGGGTTTCTGGCCGGTCCGGTGGGACTCGGGTTCGGGCGGGTAGGCAACTTCATCAACGCAGAGCTGTACGGTCGGGTCACCGATCTCCCCTGGGGGGTGGTATTCCCGGGGGGAGGAGCGCTGCCGCGCCATCCGTCTCAGCTCTACGAGGCGTTCCTTGAGGGGCCTTTGATGTTCCTGATCCTCTTCACCCTCTCCAGGAAGGTGAAAGCTGAGGGAGTCGTCTTCTGGTCCTTCATCGCGCTTTACGGCCTGTTCCGTTTCCTGGTCGAATTCGTCAGGGAGCCGGACGCCCAGATCGGTTACCTCTTCGGGATGCTCTCCATGGGGCAAATGCTGAGTCTGCCGATGTTCCTCGTTGGTGCGGCCATGGTGATCCATTGCTACAGGAGGGGGATAAGGTGAGAGAGGGTCAGCTCAGTTTCTTCTTCATCTCCAGGATATTCTCTTTGCAGTTCTTGCGATAGCTGACCGAATCCATCAGGGACCGGATGAGGAAGATGCCCCGGCCCCGATCCTCCAGTTCGTCGAAGTTGGGAGGGGGGATGGCGTTGATGTCGAAACCTTGCCCGTCGTCGTAGACCCGTATGGTGATATCGTCCGCGTTCAGGGTGATCATGATCCTGACCAGCTTTTCCGGCTCCCTGGGCCCCGCGTGCCTGATGGCATTCACCATCGCCTCGGTCAGCACCAGGTTCAGATGGTAGGCGAGGGTCTCCTTGTCGCCTCTGTAGAGCTCCAGCTCGCGGGCGATATCCTCACCGATCCTGCCGATAAGACTTAGGTAACGGGTCTTGTTGGGGACCTTTATGTCGACCTCGATCAAGTTTCCTTCCATCTGACGTCTCTCCTTACGACTGAAAGTTTTCTATCGCCTCCACGGTGGATGGGAATATTTCGAAGACCCTGTGCAGCCGGGTCAGTTCGAACATAGACTTCACCTGGGACTGCAGCGAGGAGAGCTTCAGGTTCCCCTGGTGCGAGATGGCGTTCTTGAAGCCGGAAACCAAGGCGCCCAGCCCTGAGCTGTCTATGAAGCGGACCTCCTTCAAATCCACCAGCACGCTCTTCTTGCCGTCCTCGAACAGCTTCTGCACCGCACTCTTCAGCTCAGCGGAATTGTGGGCGTCCAGCCGCTCTTCTTTCACATATAGGATGACGACGTCGTTTTGCGTCTCGTTCACCAGGTTCATGGCGTTCTCCTTGTCTGAGGTCCGATTGTCTTTCATGGCGTCAGCTGGCGACAGCTGAGCGGTTTATCGGATCAGTCCGCTCAGCTTAGCTCACCGGTCAGCCCTCTTACCGGTTCATTGTGCAGTAAGCGGCCGTTTTTAGCAAGAGCCGCCTTTGGTGCCGTTTCTCATCACTTTCATGACTACCATGGAAATGTCGTCCTGTAAAGGAGACGGGCTTGAGAAGGCAGTGACTTCACTCATGATCCGGTCGATGATGGCTTCCGGCTCCAGATTCAACATGCCGGACAGCATGCTGCAAAGTCTCGGCACGCCGAACAGCTTGCTCGAATCCCGCTCTGCCTCGATGATGCCGTCCGTATAGATGAACAGCAGGTCGCCGGGCTCAAGCCTGACACTTTTCTCCTCGAACAGCACATCCTGCTCCACTCCCAGGATCAGCCCCTCGGCATCCAGTTCCTGCCAGACCCCGGCGCGAAAGAGAAGCGGGCGGGTGTGTCCCGCATTGGCATAGCTCAGGGTGCGGCTTGCACTGTCATACTTGCCGCAAAACATGGTGATGAAGAGCTCCGCCCGTGTCAAGTCCTCGTAGAGCAGATCGTTTAGCACCCGCAGCGTCTCGTTTGTTGGACGGGGAGCCTGCATCTGTGCCCGCAGCACGCTCCTTGTCTCCACCATGATGAGCGCGGCTCCCACGCTGTGGCCGGAGACGTCAGCCATGATGACGTCGACCAGATCCTCGCCCCTTGGGAAGAAGTCATAGTAGTCTCCGCCTACGTGGGTGGCCGGGGTGCATCGGCAGGCGATGCTGATCCCCTGCACGCGCGGGGGAGAGTCGGGAAGCAGCGAGAACTGAATCTGCTTGGCGAGCTCTAGGTCCCGGGTCACCCGCGCGTTTTCCAGTAGTGCCGCCTCCTTCTGCTGTCTCTCCCGGTCGCGGGCCTCCCGTTCCTCGACGATGCTCACTGCCTGAGCCAGCTGACCCGCGAGACTCTCCAGAAGCTCCACGAACTGCTCGGTGAAAAGGCCGATGATGGAGCGGGAAAAAACCGAGAGTACCCCGACCGGCGGCGAACCTTCGCTGGCGATCGGAATGTGGGCGAAGGACTTGATCCCCTCGCGCCGGAAGATCTCCTTGGCTATCGGTTTGCTGATGTAGGCGGTGTCGTTGAAAAACTCGGGTCTTCCGCCGAGAAAGGCCTCGCCTACGTGGGTGTCTATCTCCAGGATCCGGTCCTCCGCCGTGATCCGCTCGCCCCCCTCGCCCTTGTGGGATCTTACCTGCAGCACCCCGCGGTCATTCAGCAGCCGGATGACGCAAAGGTCCAGTTTGAACTCCCGCAACAAGAGCGCCAGCAGGTCTTCCATGATGATGTCGAGCTCGAGGGAGCGGTTCATGATCTCCGAGGCGCGCAGTCTCACGAAAAGGGCCTCCCGGCTCTGGTCGCGCGAGGTGCGCACCGTGGAGAAGATGTCGTAGACCGATTCCATCCTTGAGCCGATGTCGGAGAGAAAGCTCTCCACTACCGCCCCCGCTGCGGCGCCTCCCAGCGACCCGGCCAGGGTCTTCTCGACGAAGCGCTTCAGGTTTGGCAGCTCGAACTCGGAGACCCCGCCCTTGCTGTCGATCTCCCGCTCCCCTAGGTAGTCGCTGATCGCCGCGTGGGCCTGCGGTTCGCCGATGAACTTGGACATGAGGTTCACGAACTGCACGATAGTGACAGGTTTCGATAGGCGTTTGGTCTCCCACTGCGGCGTGCCGTTTTCCGGAGCAAACACCTTTACGAACCGCTCCACCTGCTCCTTTTCCTTTTCCCCCTGGTTGCACAGGATGGAGAGCGCCAGGTAGGCTGCAATGTTCATGAACATGCTCCAAAAGAGTGCATGGGTCCAGGGGTCGAGCCCGGTCAGCCCGAATAGCGCCTGCGGCTTGAGAAGCTCCAGACCGAAGAGCCCGTTTAGCAGTATGTCCGAGTGCCACTGTTCGGCCTGCATCAGCGAGGGGAAAAGAAGGGTGTAGAACCAGACGGCAAAGCCTAGCAGCAGCCCGGTGAGCGCGCCAGCCTTGTTGCCGCGCCGCCAGTAGAGGCCGCCGATCAGGGCGGGGGCGAACTGGACGGCTGCGGAAAACGAGATGAGCCCCATGTTCGCCAGCATATAGCTTTCGCCGACGATGCTCTGGTACAGGTAGCCCAGAAAGATCACCAGGAGGATGCCGAACCTCTTCAGGTTGATAAGCAGAAAGGGGAACCATGCGCGGGGCTTGAAGCGGACCACCACCGGCATCAGCACGTGGTTTAGCAGCATGGTGGAGACGGCAACCGATTCCACCATCACCATGCCGGCCGAGGCTGAAAAGCCGCCCAGAAAGGCGAAGAGCGCAAGCCATGGGTGACCGGCTTCCATAGGGATGGTGAGCACGAAATAGTCGGCGCCCGCGTTGCTCCCGGTCAAGAGTAGGCCGGCCAGGGCAATCGGCATGACGAAGAGGTTCATCAGGAACATGTAGGCGGGAAAGCGCCAGGCAGCGCTGTTCAGGTGCGACTCGTGCGCGTTTTCCAGCACCATTACCTGGAACTGGCGCGGCAGCAGCATGACCGCGCTCATGGAGAGGGTGAGCAGGCTGAACATGGAGGCGTAGGAATTCTCGCCGGCGCCGTCCAGGGTGGTGAGCCGGGTAAGAAGCGCCGGGTCTTTTTCGTGCAGTTGGGAGAAAAGGTCCCCCATCCCGTCGAAAAGGCCATAGGTGATGAAGACGCCGACTGCCAGTATCGCCGTCAGCTTCACGATCGATTCAACCGCGATCGCCGCCACCAGCCCTTCGTGGCGCTCGGCCGAGACCAGGTGCCTTGCGCCGAACAGGACGCTGAAAATCCCGAGCAGCAGCGCGGAGAAAAACCCCGGGTAAGGGGAGGGGATGAAGAAGCTCTTCAGGAGCCCGGCATCGAAACCCTGGTAGCTGGTGATGATGGTGAAGGAGGTGGAAACAGCCCTCAACTGGAGCGCTATGTAGGGCATGATCCCCATCAGGGTGATCATCGTGATGATGGCACCCAGCCACTGTGAACGGCCGTAACGGGAGCTGATGAAGTCCGAGATCGAGGTGATGTTGTTTTCCTTGGAGATCCGGACGATCTTTTTCAGCAGAAACCACCAGGTGAAGGCGGTGAGGGTGGGGCCGAGGTAAATGGGGAGAAAATCCAGGCCGGTGGTCGCCGCCTTGCCGACGCTTCCGTAGTAGGTCCAGGAGGTGGCATAGACGGCTATGGAGAGCGAGTAGACGGCCGGGTTCGCCGTGATGCTCCTGCCGGCCTTCTGCCTCTGGTCGGCGTAGTAGGCGACCAGGAACAGCAGCACTATGTAGACGATGGCAGTGCCCCAGACAAGGTTGACTCCCAGCATCAGGGATGCCCCCCGTGGTCAGAGTCGTTGTGTGCGGCACGGCTGAAGAGGTAGACGATGAAAATCGAGAAGGCCCAGCCAACCAGCAGGTACAGATATAGCAGAGGTATCCCGAAGGGGAGGTAGGGTTTGTTGAAGATGCTGATAAACGGGTAGTTCATCATGATAAGGCCGAGCGCGAAACAGATCACCCAGGTGTCCTTGAGCTTCAGACGCCGAACCACCACCTCTTTTATCCTCTTTCTCATGGCAGTAACCCCATTCCCTTGAGCGCCAGCTCGACCACCTTGTCCAGGGGAAGGGTGCTGTCGATCCGGATCGACTCACCGCTGGCCGGCGGCTCGAACTGAGATTGCTGTTGGGCGAAAAGCTCCCAGCTCCCGTCGGAGATCTCGCCGGGATCGAGGCGTCGCAGCTCCAGGCGCTTCCTGACCAGCTGCTCGGGGCAGTGCATCTCGATCAGATAAAAAGGGACTGTGAACTCCCGCGCAAGCTCGCGGAAGGCGGCCCGATCGCCTTGACGGCGGAATGTTGCGTCGATGACGATGCGTTTGCCGTTGACCAGAGCCTCTCTTGCCAGCTGCAGGAGCGTGCGGTAGGTCGCCTCATTGAACGGCTCCCGGTAGATGCCTTCGTCGTATGCATCCGAGCCGCCTCCGGTCAGCGGTCGCCCGGCCAGTCTCTTTCTGACCAGGTCGGAGCGCTCAAGCGAGAGGCCGAGCTGAAAGCTCAACTCGCGAGCCAAGGCGCTCTTGCCGGTTCCCATCAACCCGCAGGTGATGATGAGGCAAGGGGCGAGTCTCTCCCTCAGGCAATAGCCGCGGGCGAGCTGGAAGTAGCGGCTGGCCGCGGCTTTCGCCGGGACCAGCCGTTCGGCCGGAATTCCGGGCTCTCTCAGCAGAAAGCTCTTCACTTTGCCCCTCACGAAGGCGCGGTACCCCTTGTAGAAGTTGAGGAGCGGATCCAGCCCGAGGTCACCGGTCGCTTCCCGGTACGCCTCCAGGAAGGCGCGGCCGAGATCCGGGCGGCCGGCGAATTCCAGGTCCATGAGGAGAAAGGCGATGTCCGCCGCCGTATCGATGTAGCGGAACCTCTCGTTGAACTCGATGCAGTCGAAGATGCAGATCTGGTCGGTGAGGCAGATGTTGCCAAGGTGCAGGTCGCCGTCGCACTCCCTGATGAAACCCGCTTCGACCCGGGCCCGGAAAAGCTCCTCGTTCTGAACGAGGAAACGATCGACCCAGTCGCGCACCAGGGCGAGGTCAGTCCGGGAAAGCGTTTCTCCCAGAAAAGGCGACACCTGCCTGAAATTCTCCTCCCAATTGGCCCTGATGGACCCGCGGCTGCCGCAGGCGTCGATCTGCGGCCCCCGGGCGGCTTTACCGTGAAACTCGGCGACCAGCCGGGCGATCGACATCATCTGCGCCGGCGCCACTTCGCCCGCTTCCACCAGATGCGCCAGCATGCGCTCCTCGGGAAGCCTCTTCATCTTTACCGCGTAGTCGACCAGTTTGCCGCCTTTGCCAAAGGCCGCTTTCCCCCCTGTTTCGTGCAGCTCCACGACCCCCAGGTAGATGTCGGGACAAAGCCTTCGATTTAACCGCACTTCTTCTTCGCAATAGAAGCGGCGCCGGTCCAAGGTAGTGAAGTTCAGGAAGCCGAAGTCAACCGGCTTCTTCAGCTTGTAGACGAACTGGTCTGTTATGAAGATAAAAGAGACATGCGTCTCTACCAGACGCACGTTTGCCGTGGGCTCGGGGTAGGCCGCCGCTTCAAGTAGCGATTTTATAAGCTTTCGGATCATCCCTTGTCCTTAAGTGATGATTTTGTTTGAGAATACTATCATAGACCGATATGCTCGCAACAGCATAAAATGGCGTAAATGTTGTTTGACGCTGCTACCTATTTATGTTAGTTTTTCAGGTAATAAATCGCGACATTCCGCGGGATACAGTATCCCGATGGGGTGCCGCGGTTTTTAGGTTTTTGTGACTGGAATTTCTACTGGCAATCACGGGTATCTCAATGATTAAGAAGTGTTTAGCGCTGCTTTTGCTGCTTTCCATATTTGGTGCCTGTGCCTCAGAGAGGGTATCCGGGATCGCGCCGGAAAACGCGCCCGAAACCGGGTTTGTTGCTACCACGCCTGAAGGGCGCATCCTGTACCTCTTCTCCTTGTCGCGTCTGCGCGCCGTTGAGGGGGACCTGGAGGGGGCCCTCACCCTGTTGCACAGTGCCATGGAAGCCGATCCTGCTTCCGCCTTCCTGCATACCGAAGCGGCGCAGATCCATCTGCAGCAAAACCGTCCGGAAGAAGCGCTGGCCGAATGCCTGGCCGCTTTGCAGATCGAACCCGATTTCGTGCCCGCGCAGCTTTTAGCCGGCAACGTGCTGATGAGCATGCAGCGGGAGAAGGAGGCCCTCCCGTACTACAAGAAGGTGATGGAACTCGACCCGGCCAAGGAGGAGGTCTATCTGCAGGTAGCGATCTACTACCTGAAGATCTTCGACTACGAGCAGGCGGTCAACACGCTGAAGGCGCTGGTAAAGGCGGTTCCGGAATCCCCGCTTGGTTATTATTATCTTGCAAAGACCTACGACCAGATGCGGCTTCCGCGCGAGGCCCTTGGTTACTATAAAAAGGCAGTGGAGCTTAAACCGGATTTCGAACAGGCGCTCATCGAAATGGGGATCTCCCAGGAGACGCAGGGGTTGGCCGGCGATGCCATCGACACCTACAAGAGACTCCTGGAGATGAACCCGTCCAACAGCACCGTGATCCAGCATCTGGTACAGCTCTACATTCAGCAACGGCGCCTCGACGAAGCCCTTGCCCTGCTTCAGCAGGAGAGCAGCGCCGGCCAGGACAACTCCCGCAAGATCGGCCTGCTGCTCTTAGAGCTGGAGCGCTACGACGAGGCGGTGGCCAGCTTCTCTGAAATCCTGAAAATCGAGCCCGGGGCGCACCAGATCCGATTCTATCTCGCCACCGCCTATGAGGAGATGGAAAAGCTGGATCAGGCGATTGCCGAGTTCTCGAAGATACCGCGCGAATCCCCTTATTACCTGGACGCTTTGAGACACATAGCCTACCTGTACAAGGAGAAGGGAGACTCCGGAAAAGGGGTGGCCCTTTTAAAGGAAGAGATCAACCGCGCGCCTGCACGCGTTGAGCCTTACCTGCACCTAGCCGGCCTCTACGAATCGATGGATCGCTTCCAGGACGGTATCAGGGTGCTGACCTCCATCGACAAGACGCTGCAGGCCGACCCGAGGGTGAGCTTTCGGCTCGGCATCCTCTACGACAAGGCAGGGAAGAAGGAGCTCTCGGTAGCCATGATGAAGCGGGTGCTGGCAGCGACCCCGGAAGACGCGCAGGCCCTGAACTATCTGGGTTACACCTATGCGGAGATGGGGGAGAACCTTGAAGAGGCCCTTGCCTATCTGAAAAAGGCCGTCTCGCTCAAGCCGGACGACGGTTTCATCCTGGACAGCCTCGGCTGGACCTACTACAAGCTGAAACGCTATGGCGAGGCGATCCAGCAGCTGGAGCGGGCAGCGAAGCTCTCCGATAACGATGCCACGGTCATCGGGCACCTGGCCGACGCCTACTGCGCGTCTCACGCCTACAAAAAAGCGCTTCCTCTCTACAAGAAGCTGCAAAAAATGGAGCCGGAGCGCACCGATATAGCAGAAAAGATCAAACGCTGCCGCCTGGAAAGCGGGGAGAAATGACGGTGTCGCGCTGCCTCCTCCTGATCCTTGTCGCGCTCATGCTGGCTGGCTGCGTAAAGGGCGCGCCCGAGCAAAAGGTGCGCGGCAAGGGAGGGCCGCCCGCCTACGGCGACGCCCTGGTGACCGGCAGCATCGGTGAGCCGTCCAACCTGATCCCGCTTCTTTCCGCGGATTCCGCCTCCAGCGACGTCGCGGGGCTGGTCTACAACGGCCTGGTTCGCTACGACAAGGATCTGAATCTGGAGGGGGACCTGGCGAAATCCTGGGAGGTCTCCCCCGACGGCCTCGGCATCACCTTCCACCTGCGCCGGGGCGTCAAGTGGCACGACGGCCGCGAGTTCACCTCACGCGACGTGCTCTATACCTACCGGGTCACCGTCGACCCCAAGACCCCTACTGCCTACTCGGAAGATTTCAAGCAGGTAGAGAGCGCGCAGGCGATCGATCCCTACACCTTCCGGGTCAGCTACGCGAAACCGTTCGCCCCGGCGCTCGCCTCCTGGGGGATGCCGGTCCTCCCGGCGCATCTTTTGGAGGGGAAGGACATCACCAAGAGTCCGCTCTCACGACACCCGATCGGCACCGGTCCCTTCGTTTTCAAGGAATGGATTCCCGGCCAGAAGCTCACTTTGGAGAGTTTTTCCGATTACTGGGAGGGCGCCTCCTACCTGGCCCGCTATGTCTACCGCATCATCCCGGACAGTTCCACCATGTACATGGAACTTAAGGCCGGCGGCATCGACATGATGGGGCTCTCCCCTGTGCAGTACCAGCGGCAGACCAACACCCCCGAATTTATGCAACGCTTCAACAAGTACCGCTATCCTGCTTCCGCCTATACCTATCTTGGCTATAACCTGCGCCTGCCGCTCTTCCAGGATCGCAGGGTGCGCCAGGCGATCACCTCTGCCATCAACAAAGACGAGATCATACAGGGGGTGCTGCTCGGCATGGGTGAAATCGCCCACGGCCCCTACAAACCTGGCACCTGGGCCTACAAGGCGCGGGTAGCAGATCCGTCCTACGACCCTGCGCGCGCCGCGGCGCTGCTGAGGGAAGCCGGTTTCGTCATGGGCAAGGACGGCATACTGGTGAAGGACGGCCAGCCGCTCAGCTTTACGATCATGACCAACCAGGGAAACGATCAGAGGCTGAAGTGCGCCCAGATCATCCAGAGACGCCTGAAGACGGTCGGCATCGACGTGAAGATCCGGGTGATGGAGTGGGCCTCCTTTCTCACCAACTTCATAGACAAGGGTAGGTTCGAAGCGGTGCTCCTTGGCTGGACCATCTCCCAGGATCCTGATCTCTACGACGTCTGGCACTCCTCGAAAACGGGCCCCAAGGAACTGAACTTCGTAGGTTTCAAGGATTCGGAGGTGGACCGGCTTATCGTAGAGGGGAGGGGGACCTTCGACCGCGAGAAGAGGCGCGCCTGCTATTACAAGATCCAGGAGATACTCGCCCGCGAGCAGCCCTACACCTTTCTCTATGTCCCTGATGCGCTGCCGGTGGTCTCTTCCAGACTGCGGGGAATCGAGCCGGCCCCTGCAGGAATCATGCACAACCTTATCAAGTGGTACGTGCCAAAGTCGGAACAGGTGCATTGAAGCGGGGACTCCGGTGAAGATGGTGGAAATTTCTGACTTTAGAGCTTAAAAACGAGGATTATGGCCGGCTATCTGTTAAAACGCATACTGATGCTTTTCCCGCTGCTGATCGGGATTACGCTGATCACCTTTACGGTGATTCATCTGGCGCCCGGGGAACCGGTGGAGATGCAGACCGCCATGAGCCCCAAGGTTTCCGCCGAGTCGAGGGCCCGCCTGCGCGAGTTCTACGGCCTTGACAAGCCGCTCCACGTCCAGTACGGCCTCTGGCTCTCGCACCTGGCCCGTTTCGATTTCGGCCGCTCTTTCGCCCCGGACAACCGGCCGGTCACCGACAAGATCGTGGAGCGGATTCCGATCACCCTCTCCCTGAACCTGATCGCCCTGATCCTCGAATTCGGCATTGCCATTCCTATCGGCATCATCGCCGCGGTGCACAGGGACACCCTGCTGGATCGCTGCATCTCGGTATTTGTTTTTCTAGGCTTTGCGGTTCCCACCTTCTGGCTTGCGCTTCTTTGCATGTACTTCTTCGGGGTGAAGCTCGCCTGGCTGCCGATTTCCGGCATCCACTCCCTGGGAAGCGAACAGCTTCCCTTGCTGGCGCGCTACTGGGACATGGCCAAACACCTGCTGCTTCCGGTCGCCATCGCCACCTTTGGCAGCCTTGCCGGCCTCTCCCGCTATATGCGCTCGACGATGCTGGAGGTCCTCTCGCAGGACTACATTACCACGGCGCGGGCCAAGGGGGTGCGGGAGCGCACCGTCATATACAGGCACGCGCTGAAGAATGCCCTGCTTCCCGTTATCACGCTGCTCGGGTTTTCCCTCCCCGCCCTGATCGGCGGCAGCGTCATCTTCGAGACCATCTTCTCCATTCCGGGCATGGGGCAGCTCTTCTACCAGGGGGTCATGGGACGTGACTACCCGCTGGTGATGGGAATCCTGGTGATCGGCGCCTGCCTCACCCTGGTCGGAAATCTGCTGGCAGACCTTTGCTATGCCGTGGCCGACCCCCGTATTCGTCACGGAAGGGGGTAAAGATGCCGAAGCTGATACTGCCACAGTCGCTGTTTTTAACCCCCCACTCAGGCGTTACAGCCGGAGGAGGGCGCTTGCTGCCGGCTTGCGCTGTTTCGTATGGCGCCTTTACCGGAATCGTGCTATGAATGCGCTGATGAGTGGACCCTACCGAGAGTTCTGGAGCCGATTCAGCGAAAACCGGCTGGCAGCCGCAGGGCTAGTCATAATCGTCGCCCTTTTCGTGCTCTCTTTGAGCGCCTCCTTTATCACGCCCTATGATCCCGATGCTATCGATGCCTGGCATGTGCTCTTGCCGCCTTCCTCCGCTCACTGGTTCGGCACCGATGAGCTGGGTCGTGACGTCTTCACCCGCGTCATCTTCGGCGCCAGGGTCTCGCTGAAGGTGGGTTTTGTCGCGGTCGGCATCGCCGTGCTGATTGGAACCGTGGTAGGCCTCTTCGCCGGGTTCTACGGCGGCTGGCTGGACGCGCTGTTGATGCGGCTGGTCGACATCATGCTCTGTTTTCCCACCTTCTTTTTGATACTTGCCGTCATCGCCATGCTTGAGCCGTCCATCTGGTACATCATGGTGATCATCGGGCTTACCGGCTGGATGGGAGTGGCGCGCCTGGTGCGGGCCGAGGTGCTCTCGCTAAAGAGCAGGGACTTCGTGCTGGCAGCCCGCGTGCTGGGCGCTTCGGACCGCCGGATCATTTTTCGCCACATCCTGCCGAATGCCCTCTCGCCGGTACTTGTTTCCGCAACACTCGGGGTGGCCGGCGCCATCTTGACCGAATCGGCCCTCTCCTTTCTCGGTATCGGGGTGCAGCCGCCGACGCCCAGCTGGGGAAACATCCTCACCTCCGGCAAGGATTACATCGAGTTTGCCTGGTGGCTTTCCCTGTTCCCGGGGGTGGCGATACTGGTGACGGTGCTCTCCTACAACCTGGTAGGGGAGGGGATCCGGGACGCGCTCGATCCGAGAAGGCAGTAACGGCCGCAGTGGACGCTGGCCGGTCTCGCGCAGAAAGCTTTAGCTTGTTCAGTTTTATGGAAATCGTCTGTCACGGTTGCCAGGCAGTTGACGATTCTGTGGCAAAAAGGGTAGCACATTTATAAAAGGCGAGGGGACCATGGGAGAGCTTTGCGAAGAGGGATTTGATCTGTTGAAGGTGGACAAACGGGATTACGTCCCGGTCACTCTGGAGGACGAACTGCGGGTTGACAAACTGTGCAGTGAGCTGTTGCACCGCTTCTACTGCGAAAGTATGGACTCCGGGCTCTCTCCGGAGGAGGCGACCGCACTTGCCGGCGCCGCGGATTACTTTATCAGGGACTTCGTGGTCTCCATAAAGACCCGCAGCATCTTCGACGAGCGCCCGGGCATCGTGCGCCAGTTTGCCGGCAACTGGTACATAGTGAACACCATGGAGCCGATGGCTTCAGAGATAGAGGTGTATCTGGCCGGAGTCAGGGGATTCTACCGCTTTCTGCACGGCCATCAGCTGATTTCGCTCAAGTTTTTGCAGGCGATCGAGGCCGAATGTGCGCAATTGGACTACTACGCCAGCCGTATCGAGACCTTCTGGGAGATAACCGGCGACGGATACCACGCCTGGGAGAAGGAGTGCTCGCTGAAGGATGTGGCGAATTAGGGTCACTGGAAAGTTCGTGCTTTTTCGCCATTTGCGGGCGGCGAAAGGGCAAGCGTCAACGGGACAGGCACCTGCGGAGCCGGTCCCTGGCGAGACGGCAGTGGCCGAGCTGACGGATTGACAATTTGACCAATAACCTCCCGGATCCTTTTGGACAGGAGCTCCGCCTGATAAACTCCCTTATTGCAAAAGTACGGCGTCAAGGTCTGTTCAGCCAAGGAGAGACAGTCCTGGTAGCGGTTTCCGGCGGCGCGGATTCGGTCGCGCTGCTGGACATTCTCGTGCATCTTGAGGACGAGCGGCTGTGTCTTTTAGTGACTCATCTCAATCACCAATTGAGGGGTGCCGCCTCTGACGGCGATGAGGAGTTCGTCTCCCGGCTGGCGGCCTCTTACGGGCTTCCCTTCCTTGTGCAGCGAGCCGATGTCGCAGGCCTTGCCCGGCGCTCGCGGCTCTCGCTGGAGGATGCGGGTAGAAGGGCGCGCTACGCCTTTTTTGCAGAGACTGCCAAAGCTCAGGGCGCCAAAAGCGTGGCACTCGCCCATCATCTGGACGACCAGGCAGAGACGGTGCTGATCCGCCTGTTGCGCGGATCGGGAGGCGCCGGGCTGTGTGCTATGGGGAGCCATTCGCAGGGTATCCTGAAGCGACCGCTCTTGCAGGTTTCCCGTGCAGAGCTGGAGCGCTACCTGAAAGAAAGAGGAATAGGCTACAGGACCGACGCAACTAACGCTGACACAGCCATCCTCCGTAACAGCATCCGGCATGAGTTGATCCCCTTTTTGAGGAAATATAACCCAAAGATCTCTCAACGGCTGGCGGCGACCGCGGAGATTCTCGCCTGTGACGAGGAACTCCTAGAGCAGCTGACGGCAACCTCCTACCGCAGTCTGGCTCGCTGTGAAGGGCCTGCAATAGTGTTAAGCCTCCAGGGCCTCGCACTGGAGGCGCGCGGTCTCAGGCTTCGCCTCTACCGGCGTGCGCTCCTGGAATTGCGCGGCGACCTCATGCGGATCGGTCTAGCCCACCTGGAGGCGATCGACCGGCTGGCCTGCTCCGAGCGGCCAAATGCGAGCTTGAAACTTCCCGGGGATTGTTTCGTGGCCAGAAATTACCATCATCTCAGCTTTCGGGCGCAGCCGGCTGAGGTTGCCAGGGGGTGGGAGTTTGTTGTCGAGGGCGAGGGGAACTACCAGCTTCCTGACGGCGGGCGCCTGCTGGTCCAGCGGCAACCGCTGCCTTCAAGCATTGCTCACGGCTCCAAAAAACTGGCCTATCTGAGCCCGCAGAACTCTCCCTTTCCCTGGGTGCTGCGCAGCTTTGCCCCCGGTGACCGCTTTACGCCGCTTGGTATGAAGGGCGCGCAGAAGATCAAGGACCTTTTCATCAACGAAAAGATCCCCCTGTCCGAGCGACCTCGCATTCCGCTTTTAATCAGCCAGGGCCGGATCGTTTGGGTTTTGGGAGTAAGACTCGGGGATGGCGCAAGGGTCACAGTCGCGGACGCCGCTGTTTTCAGGGTGGAAATTCTTGATATTACACCTTAAAGCTCTTGTCAATACGCCCCCTTTGTGGTAATTCTTTGGTTCCTTTAAAGAGGGTTGTCGACAAGTGGACCACTTGGGCAAAAGCCACGGATAATCAAGCCGTCCGGCTCGACTGCCGGCCTTAACGCCGGATACTCGCCGGACTTGCCGCATAAACAGAATCGGGAGGAAACTTGAATCAATTTTATAAGAACCTGGCACTTTGGCTTGTGATCAGTCTGATGATGATCCTGCTGTTCAACCTTTTCAACAAACCCAAGCCGACCCAGGAAAAACTTGATTTCAGCGAGTTTATCGAAGCGGTCGAGACCGGAAAGGTGAAGAACGTGGCCCGGCCGATCAGCAGCGTGATCATCGAGGGTAACGCGATCATCGGCAAGTTCGCCGACGGCAAGGAGTTCACCAGTTACAAGCCTGCCGACGCCGACCTGACCGACAAGCTGATCGAGAAGAAAATCGTCGTTTCCGCCCGGCCCGAGGAGGAGCGCTTCTCCTGGTTCTCTCTGCTGATATCCTGGTTCCCGATTATTTTCCTGGTCGGTATCTGGATCTTCTTCATGCGCCAGATGCAGGGCGGCGGCGGCAAGGCGATGGCCTTTGGCAAGAGCCGGGCCAAGCTTCTCACCGAGACCCAGGGACGCATCACCTTCGAGGACGTAGCCGGCATCGAAGAGGCAAAGGACGAACTGGAGGAGATCATCTCCTTTCTGAAGGACCCCAAGAAATTCACCAAGCTGGGCGGCAGGATACCGAAGGGCGTATTGCTCATGGGCCCCCCCGGCACCGGCAAGACCCTGCTCGCCCGCGCCATCGCAGGCGAGGCGGGTGTCCCCTTCTTCTCCATTTCCGGTTCGGACTTCGTGGAGATGTTTGTAGGCGTCGGCGCCAGCCGGGTGCGCGACCTGTTCGTGCAGGGCAAAAAGAGCGCGCCGTGCATCATCTTCATAGACGAGATCGACGCTGTCGGGCGCCACCGCGGAGCAGGCCTGGGCGGCGGTCACGACGAGCGCGAGCAGACCCTGAACCAGCTCCTCGTGGAGATGGACGGTTTCGAATCCAATGAAGGGGTCATCCTGATCGCCGCCACCAACCGCCCCGACGTGCTCGACCCTGCGCTTTTGCGTCCGGGCCGTTTCGACCGCCAGGTCGTGGTGCCGCGTCCCGATGTGAAGGGAAGGGAGGCGATCCTGAAGGTTCACACCAAGAAAACTCCGCTCTCGCCCGACGTCGACCTTGGCGTTATCGCCCGCGGCACCCCCGGGTTCTCGGGCGCCGACCTCTCCAACGTGGTGAACGAGGCGGCCCTCTTGGCGGCGCGCAAAGAGAAGAGCCTGGTCGAGATGTCCGATTTCGACGACGCGAAGGACAAGGTCCTTATGGGGGTCGAGCGCCGCTCCATGGTGATCTCCGACGAGGAGAAGAAGAACACCGCCTATCACGAGGCGGGCCACACGCTGGTCGCGAAACTGATCCCGGGGACGGACCCGGTGCACAAGGTTTCCATCATACCGCGCGGCCGTGCCCTGGGCGTCACCATGCAGCTCCCCATCGAGGACAAGCACAGCTACTCCCGCGAGTCGCTGCTGGACCGGATCGCCGTCCTCATGGGCGGGCGTGCCGCCGAGGAGATCATCTTCAATTCGATGACCACCGGCGCCGGCAACGACATCGAGCGCGCCACCGAGATCGCCAGGAAGATGGTCTGCGAGTGGGGCATGAGCGAAAAGCTCGGCCCGGTCAGCTTCGGCAAGAAGGAGGAACAGATCTTCCTCGGGCGCGATATGGGCACCCAGAAGAACTACTCAGAGTCGACCGCCGTCGAGATCGACCACGAAATCAGGCTGATCGTGGAGCAAAACTACTCACGAGTGCACAAACTGCTGGCGGCCAACCTCGACTCTCTGCACAGGGTATCGCTCGCGCTGATCGAGAAGGAGAACCTCTCGGGCGAGGAGGTCGATCGCATCATCGCCGGCGAGGATCTCCCCCCGGACGTCGTTACCGCATGACGGAAGGACCGGCGATCTGGGAGCTCTCCCATCGCACGCTTTGCCTCGACCGTCCGCTGGTGATGGGTATCCTGAACGTCACTCCGGACTCCTTTTCGGACGGCAACCGCTTCTTTTCCCTGGAAGCCGCCGTAGAGCGGGCCCTGGAGATGGAGCGCGAAGGGGCCGACATCATAGACATCGGCGGGGAAAGCACCCGCCCCGGCGCGCCGGCCGTAGGTCTCGCCGAGGAGCTCGACCGGGTGGTTCCGGTGATTTCCGCGCTGGCGGGAAGAATCTCCCTGCCGATCTCGGTCGATACCTATAAGGCCGGGGTGGCCCGGGCCGCCTGTGCCGCCGGGGCCGAGATCGTGAACGACGTGAGCGGTCTCTTTTTCGACCCTGCCATGGCGGCGGCGGTCGCCGAGGCGGACGCGGGACTGGTGGTCATGCACACCAGGGGGAGGCCGGACCGGATGCAGGCGGACACCGGCTACCACGACCTGGTAGCCGAGGTGAGAAGTTACCTGGCCGACTCCCTGGAATTGGCGAAGGCCGCGGGAATTCGCGCCGGCCGGATCGTGGTCGACCCGGGGATCGGTTTCGGCAAGAGCCCGGAAGGGAACCTGGAACTGATCAGAAGGCTCAGTGAACTCCGGCTGCTCGGCCGTCCTATCCTGGTCGGCCCTTCGAGAAAGTCCTTTGTGGGGACGGCTCTTGGCAGATCCGGCGGCGACAGGCTGTTCGGTACGGCGGCGGCGGTAGCCGTCTCCATCCTGAACGGGGCCTCTATAGTCAGGGTGCATGACGTGGCTGCCATGAGGGACGTTGCGGTCATGGCGGGCGCGCTCAGGTAGCAGCCCGGGCCCAAACCCGGAAGTTCGCGGCTTCCCGACTGGTGCGATGACTTTTCTCCTGCAAAACATAAACGTAGTGCGGGACCTCCTGGACTTGTCGCTGGCGGCTGTAATCATCTCCCGGCTCTCCATGCTGCTGAAGGGGGTGCTGGCGCTACGCATCCTCGCCCTGCTTGCCGCTCTCCTAGCCGGCCACCTCCTGGCGCGCCTCTTCTCCTTGCAGACAGTCCAGCTCCTTTTAGATGCCTTGCTCGCTTCCTCGGTGGTCGTCCTTGCGGTCGTATTCCAGACCGACATACGCCGTGCCTTGGTCTCCCTCACCCGGACCCGCGCCATCAAGGACGTGGAGATGTCCGACGTGATCGACGAACTGGTCTTCGCGGTGGCCGGGCTCTCCCAGAAGCGCATCGGCGCCCTCATCGTGATCGAGCGCGGCATCCAGGTGGACAACTATCTAAACGTCGGGACCGATATCGATGCCAAGGTGACTAGCGAGCTGATCTCGTCGATCTTTCTGCCCTACTCTCCTATCCACGACGGCGCCGTCATCATCCAGCGCGGCAAGCTCACCAGGGCCGGCTGCTTTCTCCCGCTTACCCAGAACCCGGAGGTGAGCAAGAGCCTCGGCACCAGGCATCGGGCCGCCATGGGTCTAAGCGAGCTGGTCGATGCCGTGGTCCTGGTCGTGTCCGAGGAGACCGGTACCACCTCGGTGGTAGTCGGTGGCAAAAAGACCGACATCCTTGATCCCCCCGCCCTTGGCAAACTGTTGAGAAGGCTCGTAGAGCCGAGGTGGCTCAAATGACCCTGTTCAAGTCCCGGGAGTGGGCAAAAGGGGTAAAGCTGCTTTCCCTTCTGGTGGCGGCACTTTTGTGGCTGAGTGTTGCCCTGGAGCGCTCCGGCGAGCTGCAGATCCTGGTACCGGTCCGGACCGGGAGCCTGCCGGCCGGTCTCAGGATCGACTCACCCCCGGTGGAGCAACTGGAAATAACAGTGCACGGTCCACGCATACTGCTCTTTTTGCTGCCGTTTAGGCAGGTGAGCTGCGCTCTGGACTTAAGCGGGGCAACAGCTGGTGCGGCAAGCTTCACCCCACAGGAAGGCTCCTTCGGACTGGATCGCGAGCTGCGGGTACTGCGGGTGGCACCGGTCTCACTGCACTTCACCTTTGCAAAGGATGCGCTGAAATAAGGTAAGTCTTGTTTGTGTCCAGGGTAAAATTGGCTTTTTCGAGGTCGGGTTTCAATTCTTTCAGAGGTGAAGTTATGAAGAAGCTTTTCGGTACGGACGGGGTCCGTGGAGTTGCCAACGTCTATCCGATGACCGCGGAAATGGCGATGCAGATAGGGCGCGCTGCCGCCTACATCTTCAAAAACGGCAAGAAGCGCCACCGGATCGTGATCGGCAAAGACACGCGGCTGTCCGGGTACATGCTGGAAAGCGCCCTGGTGGCGGGGATCTGCTCGATGGGGGTGGACGTGCTGCTGGTAGGGCCTCTCCCCACGCCGGGCATCGCGAACATAACCTCGTCGATGCGCGCCGACGCCGGGGTGGTGATCTCGGCCTCCCATAATTCCTTCGAGGACAACGGCATCAAGTTTTTTTCGCGAGACGGCTTCAAGCTCCCGGATGAAATGGAACTGATGATGGAGGAGCTGATCTTCTCCAAGCGGATAGACTCGCTGCGCCCGACCGCCAAAGAGGTCGGCAAGGCTTACCGGATCGCCGACGCCGCCGGTCGCTTCCTGGTCTTTTTAAAGAGCACCTTTCCAAAGGACCTCGATCTCTCCGGGCTGAAGATCGTACTCGACTGCGCCAACGGCGCCGCCTACAAGATCGCCCCCGCGGTGTTCGAGGAGCTGGGCGCCGAGGTGATCAGCATCGGCGTCAAGCCGAACGGCACCAACATCAACGCCCAGTGCGGCTCACTGCACCCGGAGGTGATGAGCGAGGCGGTGAGGCTTCATGGCGCTGACCTAGGCATCGCCCTGGACGGCGACGCGGACCGGGTCATCTTCGTGGACGAGTACGGGAACGTGGTGGACGGCGACCGTATCATGGCTATCTGTGCCACCGACATGCTGAAGCAGGGGACCCTGAAGAGAAATACCCTGGTGGCGACCGTAATGAGCAACATGGGGCTCGACATCGCCATGAAGCGGGCCGGCGGCGAGGTCGTGAAGACTGCGGTCGGCGACCGCTACGTGGTCGAGGAGATGCTTAAAGGGGGATACAACCTGGGGGGCGAACAGTCCGGACACATGATCTTCCTGGATCACAACACCACCGGTGACGGGGTGCTCTCCGCGCTGCAGGTGCTGGCCATCATGCAGAGGCGCGCGAAGAGGCTCTCGGAGCTGGCTCTGGTCATGCTTCCGCTGCCGCAGGTGCTGGTGAACGTGCGCCTGGCGCAGAAGTCCGACATCATGGCGGTTCCGGAGGTGGCAAAGCTGATCCGGGAGGTCGAGGAGAGGCTCAAGGGCGAGGGGAGGGTGCTGATCCGCTATTCCGGGACCGAGCCGCTTTTGCGGATCATGCTGGAGGGGAACGACGAGGGGGAGATCCGCGACTGGGCGAACGAGATTGCCTCCGCGGTCTCCGGGGCCCTGGGAGGTGAAGCCCGTGGCTAAATTGGGCGTTAACATAGATCATGTGGCGACCCTTCGGCAGGCGCGGGGAGGGAGCGAGCCGGATCCGGTGGCGGCTGCCGCCCTGGCTGAGTTGGCCGGTGCGGACGGCATCACCATACATCTTCGCGAAGACCGCAGGCACATCCAGGACCGCGATCTGAAAATACTGCGCCAGACGGTGCAAACCAGGCTGAACCTGGAGATGGCCGCCACCGACGAGATGGTCGCCATTGCGCTCTCGGTGATGCCCGAGGCGTGCACGCTGGTCCCGGAGAAAAGGGCGGAGCTTACCACCGAGGGGGGGCTGGACGTAAGGATCCACCATGAGGCGCTCAAGCTTGCCATAGAGAAGCTCCAGCAGGGGGGGATCATCGTCAGTCTCTTCATTGATCCGGACCCCGACCAGATCAAGGCCGCGAACAAGGTGGGAGCCGACTATATCGAGATCCACACCGGCGCTTTCGCAGAGGCGGCCAACTGGAAGGATGAAGAGCTGGAACTGATCAAAATAGAAAACGCGGTAAAACTCGCACGCAAGCTCGACCTGGGCGTCAACGCCGGGCATGGCCTGAATTACGTGAATGTAAAAAAGGTGGCCGCCATCGGCGGCATCGAGGAGTTCAATATCGGGCACGCCATCATGTCTCGGGCGATCCTGGTCGGTCTCGACCGGGCAGTGCGCGACATGTCGGAGCTGGTCAGATATGCCTGATACTGCCAGCCGACCGGCCCCGGGAGCCGGCTAGGCAGGCATTATGGCTTGTGCCGGGGAGTCGGGATGCGCTACAATGAGCAGCGCTGAAGAGCGCGGCCTAACAGTTGGATAAAAACCAAAAAGGGAGAACATGATGCCTAAAGCTAGCGCACGTCACATTTTAGTTGCAACCGAGGAAGCATGTCTCGCACTGAAGAACAAGATCGAGGCGGGAGCGGATTTCGCCCTCTGTGCGCGCGACAATTCCTCCTGCCCCTCCGGCAAGCAGGGTGGGGCTCTCGGCGAGTTCGGCCCCGGCCAGATGGTCAAGGAATTCGACGAAGTCGTCTTCAGCGGCGAAGTCGGCAAGGTGCTCGGACCGGTCAAGACCCAGTTCGGCTACCACCTGATCGAAGTCACCAGCCGCACCGCCTAATAAAATACAGTGCCAGCTGCCGGTATGGTGAGCGGGCCCCCTGACCGGCGACGGTGAATGCACGGGCGATGCGTCCGTTCAGGAACCTCCGGCGACCTTTCTGATTGTTATTGGTATTTTGCAGGTGGAGTCTTCGTTGATAAAAGGGGAAATGAATGGAAGCGAAGGATAAGTTACCGGAAAAAACAGTCCTGAGGCGCCTTTTCAGTGCTGAGACCCTGATATTCTGCGTAGGTGTCGCCTGTGTGGTTTACGGTGTCGCTGACGGCTTCAGAGTGATGCAGGCATTCTTCGGGGTCTGCATCATAAGCGGCAGCGTCTTGCTCCATTTCGTCAGGCGGAAGGACTGGGACGCGCACTGGGCGGACCTGGACCGCGTCCGCAAGGCTCACGAACTGCGGATGGAAGAGGAAAGGGCAAAAAACGGGAAAGTTTAAAAGCAGGTTCAAAAGGCGGGGAAAGCTTCCCCGCCTTTTGCATTAAGGGATATGTTACAGCTCTCCGGTAGCCCTCTTCACCCTGGCTGCCGCCACCTGAAGATCGAACACGCTCTGGTAGAAGTCGGTCCGGGTCTGGGTCAGGAGGGTCTGGGCGTCGACCACTTCGGTCGCCGTGCCGACTTTCTCCAGATATCGGTCCTTGTTGATCCTCAAGTTCTCCACTCCCTGGGCAATCGCCTTTTCGGCCACCATGATCCTCGCCAGCGCCACCCTCATGTCGTTTTGGGCTGTGGCCAGCTCCAGTTTCACCCTGTCCTCCAGATCTCTCAGCCGCTCCTTTTCCCTGCTGCGGGCCTGCACCGCCTGTCTGAGCCTGGAGGTGGTAGCGAGCCCGTCGTAAAGGTTCACCTTGATCCCGAGCGTGGCCGACATGATGGCCTGTTCGCGCACCCTGCTGTTTTGGACATAGTCCATGGCCAGCCTGGCAAAGAGTTCCGGATAGTAGTTGCTCCTTGCCTCCTGAACCGCATAATCGGCGGCAGCGACGAGATCCTTGAGGGCTGCGAGCTCGCCACGCCTGGAAAGGTCGGCATCGGCCCCGGGGTTCGGGAGCAGAGCTGTTTCAGCGTCCTCCTGCAACTCGCCCCTGAAGCCGGCCGGGGCGCCGGTCAGGTAGTTCAGCAGCAACCAGCCGTTTTCCACACCGTTCACAGCGCTGTACAATTTCTGCCGGCTCGCTGCCACCCGCACCTCTGCCTGCAGCAGGTCGTTTCTGGTGACCACCCCTTCTTCGAAAAGGGTTTGGGCGGTCCTTTGGTGCGAGTTCATCTGAATCACTTCGTCATTTGCCGCCGCGACCAGCTTTTGCGCCTCGAGAATGCCGTAGTAGGCCTGCACCACCTGGAGAAAGAGGTCCTGCTGGGAGCCGGAATAGGCATGACTTGCCGCATCCCGCCGCATCTGTGCCGCCCCTTCGCGGGAGCGAGTCCTGCCGAAGTCGTAAAGCGTGTCATATATGGTGAGACTCAGGAAGGGAAAATCCGCGTCCTGGGTCTCTTGCACCGTCTGGCCGAATTTTACCGCCTGCGGCTCCAACTGGGCCACATAACCTGCCTGCAGGTCGACCCTCGGCAACCTTGCACTTCTGGCGATGGCTATCTGCTGCTGGACGATATCGACCTCATATGAGGCGGATATCAGTCCCCTGTTCGTTGAGGCTGCCCTGGTCAGGCACTCCTGCAGGTTTATCGGTTCCGCAGCGGCGGCCCCCGCCTGAGTTGTGATCGCTGCCAGCAAGAGTACGGTTTTGTACATGAAGCGCTCCCGGATTCAGCTGCGGATTTTCTCCAGTAGTGACTTCAGTGTTTCGATCTCCCGGGGGTCGAGTTTGGCGATGAATTTCTGCTGGGCCCGGTCGGCAAGCGGAGTCAGTTCCGGCTCCAGCGACTTCCCCTTGTCCGTCAGGCAGATCCGGTAGGCCCGGCGGTCTTCCGGATGGCTGCGCCTGGCCACCAGACCCTCTTTTTCCAGCCTGTCGATCAACCCTCCCATGGTCGTCCTGTCTATCTGGCTTCTCGCCGAAAGTTCTGCCTGGGTGATGCCATCCTCATGCCATAGAAAGCCGAGCAGCCCGAACTGTTGAGGAGTCATATCGTGCCCCTCGAACTCCTCCTTGAAGATGACGCAGGCCCGCTGATACGCCTTCGCCAGAAGAAATCCAACGCTTGTGCCGATATCCATGGTTTTTTCCTTGTGTCGGTAAGCGACAGTTGTTAATGCCGGATGCGCGTCAGTCAATTGGACCACCGGCAAAGATCCTTTATACCTGAAATCATGGCAGTATACCACATACGTCTCCGCTTTTTGGTCAACTGTGCATAGGGCGGATAATCAGCAGGCTGAAGTATCCATCTCGTCTGTAACCGTAACTGGGCTGTAATATTATTTTACAGATCCTTACTTGCCTGCTTAGAATGGGTAAGTATTGGATTTTTAAACATTTTACTGAGTAGGGCGTTGCGTTGGAAACCATTTTACTGTACGCGTTGTTTACATGAGTAGGTAGTGCGACGGATAAACAGTGTGAAAACGAGTTATTACGGTTTGGCATACCCATTGCTGGAGAAATGGAGATGCTTTATAACAACTTGATTCCACTAGCTGATTTCGTTGCCATTTCCACCAGCACTTAATAGGATACTCGGGATGACAAAGGTTACCGCCATAGTGTGGCTCCTCGCATGCCTGCTACCTGAAGGCGTAAGGGCAGAAGAACCTGTTGCTCCGTCAATCGAAGTGAGGCTGAGCCAATCCCCATCTGCTGTCGAGAAACATCACTCGCGCATCCTCCTCTTGTCCGAGGCAAAGGTCGATGACCAGGAGTTATTGAATACGGTCGGGGATGGACTTGAGATTCCCTTGCCAGTGGGATCTTACTATTTCAGGAAGCTGGAAATTTCCGACTCGCGGATAAAGCTGTGGGACGAGGCTGACAGAGGGGCTAGCGGCAAAGGTAACCAGTTTGGCCTTGACACGTTCCAGAAAATCACCCTCTCTGCTGCAGAGGGCAGATAATTCAATTGTTGTTCACTCGCATTGAGGCCGGAGCAACCTGAATAGCTGCAATTAGTTTCACTGCAAAGCGAGCTAGCGCATCATCCGGTCTGTCTGTTGGCAGAATAATCCGCATCAATCGGGAAGTATCTCCACAGTTATCATGTCTGCCGGGAAGGCGGCTCCATTGCCGTCCACCGCCCTGAAATTCTTCGGGTCATTTATATCGTCAACATTTTTGTAGATGCTGAAGGCGGCCGCGTCCAGCGAAACCCCTGCAGGAACGTCACACCTTACCGTTACGAACTCACCCGCTGGAAAGCCGCTTTTACTTGCCAGTGCCAGGGTCACCATGGCGGGAAGCGCACCGGACGGTGCGAGGTAACTCGTTTTCAGAATATAAGTTCCCGCCGCGATAACTCCCGATGCTTTAACAACACCGCTAAGAGGTTCTTTCTCCAATTTTTCCAATCTTGCCGGGTCGGTTAAATCAGCTGTTATTCTCACGCCCGGCGGAAGTTTCACCGTTACTAATAGTCCTCCCATTATCGATCCTGCACCCACTTTTTCTGCAGTCCCAATTCTAATGCTTTTTACGGCTCCGCCTGCGTTGACGAGATTGGTCGAGTTGATGCTTTGAATACCGGTTTGATTATTGTTGGAGACCAGAAATGAAGTAAGGGCGCTCTGGAAAACGGCCGCATTTTCGGCAGTCATGGCGCCGTCTAAAATATCGTCAGCCAGGGCGTTCAAGGTGTTACTCAAGGCTCCGGCACTGCTTGCCGACTGAGAGATGGCCGCCAGCGCCAGTGTATAATCCTTCTGCGCCTGGGAAGTGTCTAATGTTCCGAATCCCTCGGCAGAGAGGTTGGGTTCCACAGGTTTGGTAGAAATGATGTCGACCTTGAACATCTCCGAAACCAGCACATTCGCCTCGCTGACATCGGTGGCGGTGAGCTGATAGTTTTTACTCGTCAAGACCGCTAAAGCTTTTCGTACTGCGAGTTCAGTAAGAGGGGTCACCGATATATTCTTGGTAGACGGGTTTGCTACGATCGCCCGTAACGGGTTGCTGTCATCGATGCTCAATAATGACCCGGTTGCTTCATCAGAGTAGGAACCGGTTGCCTTAATCATCACGATTCCGCTGTAGGAGGCGCTTGAGCTGGATTTAAGCGAACTGAGGCTGGCTGAATAATTTCCGAAAGCCCCGATAGACGCTGTCTTTAACCATGTCTCGCTCCCGTCTGAGTTGATGGCGTAGAACTTTACGGTTCCGCCTTTGAACAGTCCCTTGGAAACTACTCCTTTAAGCTTGGTGTCAGTAGCCGGATCCGAATCACTCGGCGCGGTCTCGCTGCTGCTCTCGCTAAAACCGCCAAATCCGCAGCCCAAAGCGTTCATTACCCACAGTGACAAAAAAATCATGAGAATTTTGCCTATTTTCATTTTGATAGCCCCTGGATGTTCCGCGTGCGATCTATAAAAAGACGAGTTCTACCGCAACCTTCAGGATAATCACAGCATCACCTATGTCAATCCTGCCGTCGGGGACGGATATGCCGTTTATCAGCGGAGCGACATCACCGTTGGGCAGGTCGTTATCTGTTTGTGATAATAAACCGACTGAAATCTGCAGCGCTAGCATGGCGTCCGCGATGTCCACTCTGTCGTCACCATTGATGTCGCCTTTGGCCGTTTTGGAGTAAATGATATTGCGCAGCACGCTGGACTCGTTCCCCGCTTCGTCCGTTGCCGTAACTACAAAATGGTAGATTTTGGTTCCGTTAAAGACGACACTTTGTTCAAAGGTCAGCCCGTTCGTGGTTTCGACCAAAGTCGGAGGGGGGTCGAGACGTTTACCGTCCTGGGTTACTCTCACGGTAACCGCACTTAAATTATCGGTAACCACCCCCTTTATGACCATGGCGGTCAGGTTCGTCCTCAGGTCGTGATCTGGTGCGTTCACGGCAAGGGACGGTTTCTGGTCGTCAAAGGTGACTGTCCGGTTAAGCGTACTGGTGTTGCCGGCCAGGTCGGTGGCAGTCAACTCGATAGTATTCAGGCCGTGCTGCAGGTTGGCAGTTGCCGTGAAACTGGTGCCGCTGATAGAGGTGTATTCCGCTGTTCCTCCATTCACCTTCATTGTTACTGAGGCGGTTTTTCCGGCATCTCCCCTAACTTCCGTAAATGACTTGTTAGTTTTCAGGCCGTCTGTCGGAGCTTCGATCACCAGCTTGGGGGCGTCTGTATCAAAGATTACCGTCCTTACCACTGACGTCTGGTTCCCTGAACGGTCAGTGGCGATTATCGAGATGATGTTCGCTCCGGTGCGCAGCTCTACTGCATGGTTGAAATTGCCGTGCAGGTCGAATGCCACATCACCAGTACCCGAAGCACCGCTCGACTTCACTGTGACCGTGAGTGTCAGCACGCCGGTATTATCGGTGACGGTTCCAGTTATAGGCATCACCGGCTCATTGGTGGTGACGCCATCGGAAAGGATTGACAACTCCTCAAAAACCGGGGAGGCAAGATCGACGACCCAGGAAACGGTGGTCGCCTCTGTGTCGGCCTGCCAGTTGTCGGAACTGTCCCGGCCGATGACCGATACAATGTGTAACCCTTCGCTAAGGGTTGCCAGTCTGATGGGATCGGTGACTGCGCTCTCTGCAGAGTAGGGCCCCTCATCGATCGCATATTTGTAGGCGACAACATCCTCCCCGCTAACGGCCAGGGTGGCCGATTGAATGTTGGTCGGGTCAGACGGCATTCCGCTGACGACGGCTCTTGGCGCATTAGTATCGACAGTGATGGTAAAGCTGCCGTTTGCCGACCAGTTGCCCGTAGCATCGCGCTCCTGGACGTAGAGGGTGTGGGCCTCCTGGCCCAATTCCGAGACCGGGGTATAGGCGTTTTCGGTGGTTTCCGTTGCGCCGGAGGCCAGGTCGCCGTCGTCCAGCTTGTAACGATAGGTCCCGTTGCCGCCTCCTCCACCGGAAATCCAGCTCCAGATTGGTGTGGTGTCGTTGGTTGGGGTCGTGCCGGTGACCGCGGGAGCGCTTGGTGCAATGGTGTCCACGAGGACTAAGAAATTGCCATTCTCCGACCAGTTCCCAGCCGAGTCCCGCTCCTGCACGTAGAGGGTATGACTCCCCTCGGTCATTACTGCAGAGGTGTAAGATGTGGTGGCGGTCTCCGTTGCATCGGAGCGAAGATCGTCGTTGTCGAGTTTGTAGCGATATGTCCCGTTGCCGCCGTTACCCCCGCTACTCCAGCTCCATGTTGAGATTGTACCGTTGGTCATCGCCGTTGCTGACACTGCCGGTGGTGAAGGCGGCGTCCGATCTATCACCAGAGGACCTGTGCTTGAGTCAGTAACTATCGTCTTGCCGTCCGCTATCCGGCCATAGATGTAGTAGCTCCCATCGGCAAATGCCGAAGTGTCCCAGGAGTAGCTGCCGGTTTCCTTGCCTATGCCGGAGGCTATCTGTGTGAGTCCCTGTCCGCTGTTGTCGTTGCCGTAAAAGAGTGTAATGAAGGCGGGGCTGTCCGGGTCGGAGGCGCTCCAGCCGATGCTGAATGATTTGGCGTTGGTAACGGGTTCGGCGGCACCGGGAGAGGTTATCTCGATCATCGGCGGCTGGTTGTCGCTATCCAGGTTCTTTACGGTGAACGAGCTGGCCATTGACCATGCACCGCTGTCCACTCCATGTTGGTCTGTCGACAGGGCTCTCCAGTAATAGCGGGTGTTGTCGACCAGGGGAGGGGTGATAATCCAGTTTTCGCCCTGAGCCTTGGCTCCTGCAACTCGCGTGCTTAGTGCACTGTCGCTATAAACCTCGAAGTCGTAGGTAAGCCGGTCAAGGTCGACATCCGCCGCATGTACGGTGAGTGTCGGGGTAAGTGAGGAGACCTCGCCGTCATTGGCAGGGTTGACAACTGTCGGGACAAAGGGCGCCTCGTTTTTCAGGTTTACGAAGAATCTTCCGTTGCCCATCCAGGGACTGTCGGTCTTTCCATCGTTTGCCTTTGCGCGCCAGTAATAGGTAGTGTTGTCAGTTAAGGTCTTGGTAACCTGCCAGCTCGTTGTTCCTGAAGCTTCGGGTATGAGAGGAGAGTTCTCTTTGTTTGAGCTGGTAAAGGTGTTGGCCGTGTCGATTTCAAAGGTATAGACCAGGGTGTCGTTATCCGGGTCTGAGGCGTTGTTTACCGCGAGCGTCACAGTGAGGGCGGAGAGCTCGTTCAGGTTTGGCGACCCTTCGGGCGGCGCATTGACTGTTGGGGCCGTCGGCGCGTCATTGGCGGTGTTGACAAAGAATTCGGCGACCACCGGATCGCCGTAGCCACCATGCTGGTCTTTTGCTCTGCATCTCCAGTAGTAACGGGTGTTGTCGGCAAGCTTTCCTGCCGTGACCGTCCATGAGGTGCTTCCCTCTGGTCCTTCCGCAAGGCCGTCAACTGTATGGGCAATGATGTTGGTGAAACCGCTCTCTGTGGCTACCTCGAATTCATAGGTGAGGGTATCATTGTCCAGGTCGCTTGCGTTATTAACGGTGAGTATCGGTGCCAGCGTAGACACCTCAGCGCCGTCGGCGGGAAAACTCAGAGCTGCTCCCCTGGGCAGGTCATTGGCTGTGTTGACGAAGTAGCTGGCTGCGGGCATGTTGCCGCTGCTCCGGTAACCGTCATTTGCCCTGCATCTCCAGTAGTACTGTGTATTGTCGCTTAGTTTCCCAGAGGGGACCATCCAGGAGGCAACTCCATCACTGCCGGCAATTCCGCTTTGAGACGCCGCGATGGGAGCAAAATCGCTTGATGGGCTTATTTCGAAGGTGTAGACGACAGGATCGTCGTCTGCGTCAGTTGCTGCGTTTACGGTGAGTGTCGGAGTGAGAGTGAGGCTTTCGTTCACGTTTGGCGTCCCGCTCGGCGGGGCGTTCAGCGACGGTATGCTTGGCGCGCTGTTTGACTCGGAGGGCCTGGCAAAGGTTAGACTGCTGGCACTGGAGTTCAAGAGGTTGCCCGCCTGATCGGTGATGTTGGCGGCGCTGACGGCATAGCTCGCATCTACTGTCTGCAAAGTGGTGGTGAGGCGATACGTGGCGCTGCTTAGCAAGGCGGCTCCGGTTATGGCCAGGTTAGGCGACGCCGTGTAGTTTGCCGGATTGTCTGCGCCTTCGACAATCTCATTGAAGGTCACATCCACATGGGTGGAATCCACGTATGACGCTTGAGCCTCCAGCTTCGGCGCAGTTATGTCATACGTGCGGCTGAGCCGCGCGGCAGCGGTGTTGTCGTTGCCGGCCAAATCCCTGGCGACACCCGAGGGTATGTCGATGGTAACCGCCCCATCAGCGGCGGGTATCACAGTCAAGCTGTAGTTTGAACCGCTTCCAGCGAAGGAGCCGGCAGTGCCGTTACTTACCATGATGTCGCCGATTTCCAACCCGGTCACATCCTTGCTGAAGGTGACGGTGATGTTGATTGGAGAAACGCGGGTCGGATTGGCGGCCGTCGAGCTGATGGTTGTGCCAGGCGGTGTCACGTCGACGACTATGGTAAAACTGCCGCCTGCCGACCAGTTTCCCGCCGCGTCCTGCTCTTGAACGTAGAGGGTGTGACTTCCTGCACTTTGCACGGCTGCCGCGGTCATGGTGGTAGCCGTGGTTTGCGTCGCGCCGGTAGCGAGGTTGCTATCGTCGAGCTTGTAGCGGTAGGTTCCGCTACCGCCTCCGCCTCCGGAATTCCAGCTCCAGGTAGGGGTTGTATCGTTGGTCGGCGTCTGGCCTACTACCATGGGCGCAGTTGAAGCAATCGTATCCACCATAATGGCAAAGATGCCGCTCTCAGACCAGTTCCCTACCTCGTCCCGCTCCTGTACAAACAGGGTGTGGCTCCCCTCGCTAAGCGCAGCAGTCGGAGTAAATGTTGTTGCCGTTGCCTGGGTGGCGCCGCTCGAAAAATTGCCGTCCCCAAGCTTGTAGCGGAAGGTCCCGTTGCCACCTGCGCCCGCACTCCAGTTCCAGGTGGGTGTTGTGTCGTTGGTCGGGGTGGTACCACTGACCGACGGTGCGGTTGGTGCCGTGGTATCTATAATGATCGCGAAGCTGCCGCTTTCCGACCAGTTGCCTGCCGCGTCCCGCTCTTGGAGGTAGAGGGTGTGACTCCCTTCACTTTGCACGGCCGCCGGAGTAAAAGTGGTTGCCGTTGTTTGGGTCGCGCCGGTAGCAAGGTCGCCATTATCAAGCTTGTAGCGGTAGGTTCCGCTACCGCCTCCGGAATTCCAGCTCCAGGTAGGGGTTGCATCATTGGTCGGCGTAGTGCCAGCAACAATGGGGCGAGTTGACGCGGTTGTATCCACGGTAATGGCGAAAATGCCGCTCTCCGACCAGTTCCCCACCTCGTCCCGCTCCTGCACGTAGAGGGTGTGGCTCCCCTCGCTAAGCGCTGCAGTCGGAGTAAATGCCGCTGCCGTTGTTTGGGTCGCGCCGGTCGAGAGATCACCATCATCAAGCTTGTAGCGGAAGGTCCCGCTGCCACCTGCGCCCGCACTCCAGTTCCAGGTAGGTGTTGTGTCGTTGGTCGGGGTCGGTCCGCTGACCACGGGGGCGACCGGTGCCGTGGTATCTATAACGATCGCGAAGCTGCCGCTCTGCGACCAGTTGCCGGCTGCGTCCTGCTCTTGGACATAGAGGGTGTGGGCACCTTGGCCTAGGGGCGAAATCTGGCTGAAGGACGCTACTGTTGTCTCAGTTGCGCCGGTCGAGAGATCGCTGTGGTCAAGCTTGTAGCGGTAGGTCCCGTTGCCGCTGCCTCCGCCGGAACTCCAAGTCCAGGAGGGTGTTGTGTCGTTGGTCGGTGTCGTTCCGCTGACCGCGGGTGCGGTTGGTGCCGTGGTATCTATGACGATTGCGAAGCTGCCGCTCTCCGACCAGTTGCCCGCTGCATCCTCTTCCTGCACGTAGAGAATGTGACTCCCCTCGCTAAGCGCTGCAGCCGGGGTTAATGTTGTTGCCGTTGTCTCGGTCGCGCCGGAAGCGGGGTCGCCGTCAAGCTTGTAGCGGAAAGTCCCGCTGCCATCCCCGTTCCCGGGACTCCAGCTCCATGTTGGGGTCGTGTCATTGGTTGGCGTCGTGCCGGTTACAGCCGGGGCGCCTGGTGCCATGGTATCCACGGTGATGGCAAAGCTGCCGATTGCCGACCAGTTTCCCGCAGCATCCCGCTCCTGGATATATAGGGTGTGGGTCCCCTGGCTCTGCTCCGGGATCGGGGTGTAGGAGGTTGAAGTGGTTTCGGTTGCGCCGGTCGAGAGATCACCGTCATCAAGCTTGTAGCGGTAGATCCCGTTGCCGCCAGCTCCGCCTGGATTCCAGTTCCAGGCGGGTGCCTTATTGGTCGGTGTTGCACCGGTGACTATGGGAGCGCTTGGTGCCGTGGTGTCCACGATAACTGCGAAACCGCCATTCTTTGACCAGTTCCCCGCCACGTCCCGCTCCTGGACGTAGAGTGTATGACTCCCCTCGCTCATCACTTCAGAGGTGTAGGAGGCCGAAGCGGTCTCCGATGCGCCGGACCTAAGATCGTCGTTGTCTAGTTTGTAGCGATAAGTTCCATTGCCGCCGTTACCCCCGGTACTCCAACTCCAGGTTGAGATTGCACTGCTGGTCAACGCCACTCCGGACACCACCGGTGCCGAAGGCGGTGTCCGATCTATCACCAGCGGACCACTGCTTGAGTCAGAAACAGTTGTCTTGCCGTCCGCTATCCAGCCATAGATGTAGTAGCTCCCATCGGCAAATGCCGAGGTGTCCCAGGAGTGGCTGCTGACCTCCTTGCTGAGGTCGGAGACGATCTGTGCGAGGTCTTGTCCGCTATTGTCACGGCCATAATAGAGCGTGATAAGCGCGGGACTGTCCGGGTCTGAGGCGTTCCAGCCAATACTGAAGGTGTTGGCGTTTGTCACAGGTTCGGCGGCGCCGGGGGAGGTTATCTCGATGCTCGGCGGCTGGTTGTCGCTATCCAGGTTCTTGACGGTGAACGAGCTGGCCGCTGACCATGCTCCGCTGTCCACTCCATGTTCGTCTATCGACATCGCTCTCCAGTAGTAGCGGGTGTTATCGACCAGGGGAGGGGTGATAATCCAGTTTTCACCCTGAGCCCTGGCTCCGGCAACCCGCACGGTCAGCCCACTGTCCCTGTAAACCTCGAAGTCGTAGGTAAGCCTGTCAAGGTCAACATCCGCCGCATGTACGGTGAGTGTCGGTGTCAGTGAGGGGACCTCGCCGTTATTGGCCGGGTTGACAATTGTCGGGACAAAGGGCGCCTCGTTCTTCAGGTTTACGAAGAAACTCCCGGTTTCCATCCAGGGACTGTCGGTTTTTCCATCGTTTGCCTTTGCCCGCCAGTAATAGGCAGTGTGATCTGTAAACGTCTTGGAAACCTGCCAGCTGGTTTTTCCAGAACCTCCGGGTATGAGAGGTGAGCTCTGTTTGTTTGAGCTGGTAAAGGTGTTGATCGTGTCGATCTCAAAGGTATAGGCCAGGGTGTCGTTATCCGGGTCTGAAGCGTTGTTTACCGTCAGCGTCACAGTTAGTGCGGAGATCTCGTTCAGGTTTGGCGACCCATCAGGCGGTGCATTGACTGTTGGTGCCGTCGGCGCGTCATTGGCCGTGTTGACGAAGAAGGTGGCGGCCACCTGGTTACTGTATGCACCATGCTGGTCCTTTGCCCTGCATCTCCAGTGGTAACGGGTGTTGTCGGCAAGCTTCCCTGTCGTGACCGTCCATGAGGTGCTCCCCTCTGTTCCTTCCGCAAGGCCGTCAACGGTATGGGTAATGATATTGGTAAAACCGCTCTCTGTGGCTACTTCGAATTCGTAGGTGAGGGCATCTCTGTCCAAGTCAGTTGCGTTATTGACGGTTAGTACAGGTGTCAGCGTAGTCACCTCGCTGTTGTCGTCAGGAGAACTTATAGCTGCTCCCGTGGGCGCATCATTGGCTGTGTTGATGAAGTAGCTGGCTGTGGGCATGTTGCCGCTGCTCCGGTCTCCGTCCTCTGCCCTGCATCTCCAGTAGTAAAGAGTATTGTCGGTGAGTATTCCAGGGGGAACTGTCCAGGAGGCAACTCCATCATTGCTGGCAATTCCGCTCTTAGACCCCGCGATGGTAGCAAAGTCGCTTGATGGGCTGATTTCGAAGCTGTAGACGATAGGGTCGCCGTCCGTGTCAGTTGCTGCATATACGGTATGTGTCGGAGTGAGCGTGAGGCTTTCGTTCAAATTTGACGTGCCGCTGGGCGGGGCGTTCAGCGTCGGTATGCTTGGCGCGCTGTTGGACTCGGAAGATCTGGTAAAGATGGAACTGGAGCCGCTGCTGCTTAGGAGGTTTCCGGCCTGATCGGCGACGTTGGCGGCGGTGACGGTATAGGCGGTTCCTACTGTCTGCAGTGTGGTGGTGAGGCGATATGTATTGCTGCTCGCCACGGTGGCGCCGGTTATGGCCAGATCAGGCGACGCCGTGTAGTTCGCCGGGTCATCTGCGCCTTCAACAACCTCACTGAAAGTCACCTCCACATGTGTCGAATCCACGTATGACGCTGTAGTTGCCAGCTTCGGCGCAGTTATGTCATATGTGTGGCTGAACTGCGCGGCAGCGGTGTTGCTGTTGCCGGCCGAATCATGGGCGACATCCGAGGGTATATCGACGGTAAACGCCCCATCAACTGCTGGTATCACAGTGAAGCTGTAGTCGGAACCGCTTCCAGCGAAGGAGCCGGCAGTGCCGTTGCCGACTACGATGTCGCCGACTTCAAATCCGGTAACTACCTTGCTGAAAGTGACTGTGATCTGGATGGGAACACGGGTCGGATTGGCGGCCGTCGAGCTGATGGCGGTGCCGGGTGCTGTCACGTCAACGACGATGGTAAAGCTGCCGTTTGCAGACCAGTTTCCCGCCGCGTCCCGTTCCTGGACGTAGAGGGTGTGACTCCCTGGGATCAGCGCTGAAGTAGGGGTGAAAGATGTTACGGTGGCTTCTGTTGCACCGGTCGTGAGATCACCTTCGTCAAGCTTGTAGCGGTAGGTTCCGCTACCGCCTCCGCCGCCGGAATTCCAGCTCCAGATGGGTGTTGTAACGTTGGTCGGCGTCGTACCTGCAATAATGGGCGCAGCTGAAGCAATTGTATCCACCATAATGGCAAGATATCCGCTCTCCGACCAGTTACCCAACTCGTCCCGCTCCTGCACGTACAGAATATGGCTCCCCTCGCTCAGCGCTGCTGTCGGAGTAAATGTTGTTGCCGTCGTTTGGGTCGCGCCGGTCGAGAGATCACTGTTGTCAAGCTTGTAGCGGTAGGTCCCGCTGCCGCTGCCTCCGGAACTCCAACTCCAGGTGGGGGTGTTGTTGTTTGTCGGGGTCGTGCCGGTGACCGCGGGTGCGGTTGGCGCCGTGGTATCTATAACGATGTTGAAGCTTCCGCTTGTCGACCAGTTCCCCACCTCGTCCTGCTCCTGCACGTAGAGAATGTGGCTCTCCTCGCTTAGTGCTGCTGTCGGAGTAAATGTTGTTGCTGTTGTTGGGGTCGCTCCGGTCGAGAGATCGCTGTTGTCAAGCTTGTAGCGGTAGGTCCCGCTGCCGCTGCCTCCGGAACTCCAACTCCAGGTGGGGGTGTTGTCGTTAGTCGGGGTCGTACCGGTGACTGAGGGTGCGGTTGGCGCCGTGGTATCTATAACGATGGCGAAGCTTCCGCTTGCCGACCAGTTACCCGATTCGTCCGGCTCCTGCACGTAGAGGGCATGGCTCCCCTCGCTCAGCGCTGCAGTCGGAGTATACGTTGTTGCCGTTGTCTCTGTTGTGCCGGAAGTAAGGTCGGCGTCGTCAAGCTTGTAGCGGTAGTTCCCGTTGCCGCCTGCGCCTGCACTCCAGCTCCAGGTGGGGGTGTTGTCGTTAGTCGGGGTCGTACCGGTGACTGAGGGTGCGGTTGGCGCAGTGGTATCTATAACGATGGCGAAGCTTCCGCTTGCCGACCAGTTACCCGATTCGTCCCGCTCCTGCACGTAGAGGGCATGGCTCCCCTCGCTCAGCGCTGCAGTCGGAGTATACGTTGTTGCCGTTGTCTCTGTTGTGCCGGAAGTAAGGTCGGCGT